>Ga0209092_10005510_pt1 | contig 10245 bp, 7 predicted proteins | sample FraStrMetagenome_FD_187446 | JGI IMG/M metagenome (GOLD analysis project Ga0209092, IMG submission 187446) | Marine eukaryotic phytoplankton communities from Arctic Ocean - Fram Strait ARC3M Metagenome (SPAdes) (version 2) | ecosystem: Environmental > Aquatic > Marine > Oceanic | place: Fram... | reverse complement strand
GATGGATACGAATATTAATGAAAGCTGCAAAGAAGCCACGCACGAAGGTGTTAGATTAAAGTTTGTCAAGCTCAAAGAATATACTTATGGAAACGTATAGGTCCTATTTGGTCGCATTTTTTCGCTAAGCACAATAGATACATTGCACTATGCATGTACTGCAATAAAACTTTATCGGTGCGCTTTGCGAAAACGCATCACAGATATGTGTAGTGTTATGTTATATCTTCTGAAGACCGAGCAACCTTTTTTAGGTCCATAAACAATAAAGATGTACCTTTTCATCTAGCCGACAAAATGAAAGCTTCATCACAGAGGCGGTTCGAAATGAAGAATGAGGCAGAAGTTGATGAAACTGCGACGAAGTGGAAAAAGTCAGGATCAACAATCAGTGCATATATGGCAAAAACTTGATAAAAAAGCTAAGAACATCTTCATATAATGCTGTTATAGGCCCTAATGTGGGGTAATATTTCATTTAACTTTGCTAACAACCCATTCTTTATTCGATTTTTGTCCAAACTAAATGTGGCAGAACAGTAACGTGCCACGTGGCAGAAGCCTCTGCCATTTTGCTAAATTTGATCAAGTGGCGTGCCAGTAGCACTGCCAATTACGAAAAGGTCTGCCCGTCACCCTACTCATATCTAGATCTACTCTTTCATCGCAGCATCCATCTGCGTTCTGCGTCACACCATCACTCCAATCCCTGTCTCCACAGCTGATTGATATGCATCATCCATCATCCATCATCCATCATCTGTTCCATATATACACACACACACACACACACACACACAACAATAACGAGTAGTATTATCACAATATATACTTAAGTATATATCAACAACACTCACATCACGGTTATCTTTCATTTCACAATCCAAACCAATCCAATCCAATCCAATCCAATCCATATCCATATTCCTATTCCTATTCCTATTCCTATAATCACAATCATCATCCACTAGTATTTTGTGCTATACAATCATGAATAATATCCTCCAGACGACAGTCAAGAAACACCTCCATCATCATCACAGCAAGATTATTACTGCTGGCACTGCCCATGCATTGGCAACTGCCGTACGAACAATCTCTACCACACACACTCACACAGCCTCACAAGGAAGACGTACGCTTTCGACAGCAGAGACAAAGGATGCCAGTGGACAATTTAACATTCGAGGTACCTTTCGTGAGGGGAGAGCTGCCTACCTCGATTTATCAGCCACTACTCCGATGGATCCGCGGGTACTCGATGTTATGATGCCGTACATGATTGCTTCGTATGGGAATCCACACAGTCGTACGCACAGTTATGGATGGGAGGCGGAGGAGAGTGTGGAAGAGGCGCGTGAGCAGATTGCTAATTTGATACATGCGAAGACGTCCAAGGAGATTATATTTACAAGTGGGGCGACCGAGGCGAATAACATTGCTGTGAAAGGTGTAGCGAGGTTTTATAAGGGGAAGAAGAAGCATGTGATTACGACGCAGACGGAGCATAAGTGTGTGTTGGATAGTTGTAGAGCGTTGGAGATGGAGGGGTTTGATGTGACGTATCTTCCGGTAGAGAAAAGCACTGGATTGATTAAGATACAGGATTTAAAGGATGCGTTGCGAAAGGATACGGTGCTAGTGAGTGTTATGGCAGTAAATAATGAGATTGGTACTTTACAACCGTTGAAAGAAATTGGCGAGATATGCCGTGCCAACAAAACGTTTTTTCATTGCGATGCTGCACAAATGCTTGGGAAGATTCCCATAAATGTGGATGATTTAAACATTGATTTAATGAGCATGAGTGGACACAAGGTTTATGGACCGAAAGGCATTGGTGCACTTTATGTTAGAAGGAGACCTCGAGTTCGCCTAGAGCCAATTTTTAGTGGTGGAGGACAGGAGAGAGGCTTGCGAAGCGGTACTCTGCCCCATGTACTATGTGTAGGATTTGGTGCCGCATGTGATGTGGCCAAGAAGGAAATGGATGTTGATAGAGAATGGGTGACCTTCCTTTCGGAACGTTTACGAAACGGGATTGAAGAGAGAATTCCACACGTGACTTTCAATGGCCCTTCGGATATGTCTCAACATTACGACGGTTGCTTGAACTACAGTTTCGCATATGTGGAAGGAGAGTCTCTTCTCATGAGTTTAAAGAATATCGCCGTGTCCAGTGGAAGTGCCTGTACCTCTGCCTCATTAGAACCAAGTTATGTACTTCGAGCGATTGGTCTTGGAGATGACCTTGCCCACTCTAGTCTTAGGTTCGGAATAGGACGATTTACAACGATAGACGAGGTAGATTTCGTATTGGACCTTTTGGAAGAACATGTTGGCAGGCTTAGAGAAATGAGTCCCTTATGGTGAGTTCCCTCTGTTTGTCGTGAATAAAATCACTTATTGTGAAATCTAGCGCAATCTCAAATTGTGACTATGGAATTGGTAATTGCTAACAACTAATTTGTTTTTAGGGAAATGGTACAAGAAGGCATTGACCTTGATTCAATTCAGTGGACTCAAGATGCCCACGATCATAGTCATGCGCACTAGACTCTCGACGCCTTTAGTGTACATTTAATCTAGAGATTGCGAAGTACAGTAAAGCAACCAGTACAGTGCTATTTGTGATGGATTCGCCTACAACACTATACCTTTGACGAGTATAAAAAAATAATGAACTCTCGATCATGTCAGTATACCTGAGAACATTAGAAGAATGTGAGAAAAGTATCGGTAATGTAGTTGAGAGGAGACAAAACAGTATTTCGAAAATGGTTGTAGGTAAAACATAGGCGAAACCCTCGTATTAACATTTATTAACAGTATTTTTCAAAAGATTAGGTTTATTGATCGTTTTCAATTTTCGTCGATAATCGTTTTTTGTGAATATCGAGTCATTCATTGTTCTTGTAATCAGCCTAATATTCAGTGAGCGCGCTTACCCACAAATAAATTTTTTAAGACACCACAGCCAAGGTACACATTTTAATTCTGTTCCATTTTGTTACAGAATCATCACCTTACGCTGTGGTCCCTTGTCAGCTAGATCCCATCCCTGCCGTGCATCCGAAGCAGTGATTATCATTAACTATTTTTTCTTTCAATAGGTCATTCAATGAACCTACATCAAATACAGTAGTTCCTCCTTCATGGATTTCGTCTGAACCTATTCCGTACCCAAGTTGTTGATTGAAATCGCAGTCAAATATCTTGCCGTCATACCCTATACTGACGGTATTCGTGCACATGAGACTCTGGGTCGTATCCAAATTAAAATTTCTAACGAGGAGATCCATATAATCCTTCAACTCCCCTCGTCGGTGGAGAAAGTCAGCAAATCTCTGTGAAAAGCATTGCAAAAGTTATGAGTTGAAATTTCAAGTTTCAGAAAATTCAATAATTCTTCAACGGCGCAAGTAGTACATTCACAGCAAGTTACAAAGTATTTGAAAAAGTTAAGGAGCATTTAGGAGCCATAATCAGACCAATGAGCTTATTTCGAATCACAAAATTAAATTCATGTCGAACTTGAAATATTTTTGCTTGTTCATCATTTACGATCCATAATAAAACGCACACAAATATGCTAAATGAATGTTAATCAGTATCGATCGCAAAATACTTACCTTGACGGGCATATTTGTCATAGTGTAGAGCGAATTAAAATCGATGCCAAAATCTTCGTCTAGTCGTTCTTTGTAGGCCACTTCCAGTTTTCCTTGTTCAGGTGGTAGAAAAGCTCCAAGAGGATTATAAACCAAGTCCAATTGCAAACCTGTTCCATCTTCACCATATCCCGCTTCATTTAGCATGAGGAGCGCTGAAATGCTTCGCTCAAAAACACCTCCACCCCGCTGCTGATTCACATTCTCCTCGGAATAACACGGTAACGATGCAATCACATGAACTCGATTATCCTTCAAAAACTGTACCAAATCCTCCTGTCCCGGCTCATGCAAAACAGTAAGGTTACACCTATCAATAATATCCAAATCCGGTCTCATCTCACGCGCCAACCGCACAATCAATCGAAAATTCTCATTCAATTCCGGCGCACCACCTGTAATATCCAACGTCGTAACCTCCGGACTTTGCTTCAAAATCTCCAAACACTTCGTCGCAACTTCCACCGACATCACCTCCGTCCGCTTAGGACTGCTTTCCACATGACAATGCCCACAGGCCTGATTACAATACAACCCAATATTCAACTGCAAAACCTCCGTCGTCTTCCTCACCACATCACCACCCTTATCCTTCACAAAATCACCAAACGAGGGCACACCGAGGGCATCCAACGCACGACGACGAACTTTACGCTCCTCCAGACTCATCTGCTTCAACCCCTTACGTTCCATATCTTTTAACGTCTCTTGAAAGACATCATCACCCTCCAACTCCTTCAAAGTATCATCCACGAGTGTCTGTCCGTCCAAATCTTTTCGTCTCCATTTATTCTTCTTCGCGAGTTTAATTTGATCGATTTCTACAGGTGTCGAGCCATAATCTGAAAAGGCTTTGTCGGTATCGCGTAGAGATGATGATGACGAGGAGGTGGATGCATAGGAATATCCGTTGGATGGATTACGATCGTTGCCAGGACGATTGGTATCATAATAATTGTGAGGATTGTGATTGCCGTGTGTGGCGAAGAGGGTTGTCATTAGATGCAACTTCATGTTGTCAAGTCTCCCTCCCCTCCGTATGCTGCTGCTGTTGTTGCTGTGTAATTTGTGTTTGTTGTTGTCTTGAGAGAGAAGGTGAAGGTGAAGGTGAAGTGTGTGTAATAATGTGAGATATAGGAGATGTTTCAGAGGATATCCCTGCTGCCGAGAAGCAGGCGCAGCGTACAGCAGGACAGCAGGATTTGGAGTTCTGACTTTGGAAACGCGAAGCATAGAGATCTTTCATATTTCCCACTAAACATCTAGATCTACTCTCTATATATTGTATTAAAATAAAGAGAACATAAAACAGAGAGTTGTTTTATATGAATATACACTCCTTCCAACGTCCAGTTTTTCACGAACCTGCATTACCGGTACAATAAAACATTCATCTCTCTGACCTCTGGATTTAGCGGACTAACATGGCAAAGTGTGATTATCTCCTTGCACTGTTACTACTACCAAGCATTATGAGGTTATAGATGTTATCCAAATAAATACAGAGAGTTGAAAGAAAGCGAGAATCTTATATCCACTCTCAAAGGGAAAAGGCAGGCAAACATGTAACGACTATTCCCAACAATGTAAACGTTGCTACATACAAGCCCAAATTGATTCTTCATGTCGGTCCAATGAAAACAGGTATAACCTCAAGTTAACATATTCTTTTGGACAAGAAATTTGCAAACGTTCTTGTCAATCGTGGCAATTACCAATTCTTGAATAATCTCAATTATCGTATGTATGGTCCTGTCCTGGAATGTCTAAGTTCAAGTGTACATGTGAAACAAACCAGCATTGGAATAAAGTTCAACAGGAATACGGAGAAGCTTACGAACAAGCAATGGAACGCTATAACATCATCAACAATCAAACACCACCAGATTCTGACGAGCTTATTACTTTACATTCATGTGAAAGTCTATCTACCATGCCTAGAAATGAATACATGCTTGATTTAATGAAATTGATATATGAGAAGTGTGATGTGCATGTCATAATGATTATAGACCAATTTCAGATTGGATACTAAGCATGTACTCGCAATATCATGCTGCCACACAGATACCAATTTATTCCCTACTATCGAGACATGATAATGGAGATACATTGGTTCAATATTGGAACAGGGAGAGAGCAGTATATACCTCTGGTGTATATCATTTATATAATATGTTGGTAGATGACATGGGATTATCGAACAGCTCTTCCTTCGGAGATCAGAAGCCCAGAATTTCTGTCTTGCACATATGTACTCTGCGTCAGGTGTCCAAAAGGAGTTCCTTGCAAATTTACCCCGCACAAACCATACTTGCCAATATTTAATCTATTTGAGGAAAAACATAGTTTCACATTCAAAAAGAATTCTCAACCATAAAACAATTGCTATGAATTTAGGACTTAACTTTTCAGTGCTGAAAAACTTAAGAGTCCACTCTAGAATACGAAGGCGATTAATTGCGCAAGAATTCCCCAATTCCTGATTCCTTTTAGAATATTAATGTACTCGCAACATGTTGCAATTGTATCACAACTTGATATTCCATCAATTACACTATCACTCGCGGTGGATTTTGTAGAAGCATACGACTTTGATGATGAGAATCAACGGATGAGTTTCAGAGGAAGTCCACGATATGCTTCTACATGCTGCTGCTGTTCTCAATCTATCGCGACCCTAATATGCCATGCGCTTCGAAATCGTTTTCCTTGGATTGAAGAAGGTTTTTGGCAAACGTGGCTGCAGAATCGCAAGAAGTAGAAAACATGAGTCCTGCTGTTCTACAGATCACAATAGGAAAGGTGCTCACGCTTTATTCAAGAAGAGATTGAAAGTGCGCTTGGTTCAGAATAAAAATCTTCAGGAAAATGCTAGTAGGTTGATTCCTCGATCACTGAGGTTGGAAAATAAGGATGATAGTGGCGATATGGCCGCTCGAAAGACAAGGAGTGTGGAATATACGTAAATGTGCAAAAAAAAGTCACTATACAATCGTGCTATTTGATTTCACACATACTATATAACACACTGAAAAATCAGCTTTAGCCCTATTGAATGGTCGGACGATGAAGAAGAGAATTAGTTGCTAGTTTACTCAATGTCTCAAATGGCAAATTAACTAAAATGCAGAACTATATCTTGTGCCGCACGTACGTGTTTGGCAAGCTCGGCAACTTCACTTCCACATAAACGAACCACCCTTCCACTAAAGAAATATTAGTCCCAAACTAATTGTGAAATGAAGGAATTTGCTATCGTGTTCAAATATTCAACTGAGGTGTCTCCAACGCTAAATCCAATAAATTATGTTGCTTGTTCTCTTATTATGATTATTTTCCAACAATCTCAAACACAAAATTGTCTCAAAATTGTAAGGCACTATATATCTTACAGCCAATACTACATTACATCACTGTTCTTCTAAAACCCTGAGAAAAACTTCTATTGCATCAAATTAGAACCAAATCGTCTCTCGACATTCATAACCGAATGAATGTTTTGTAAGTTATCCATTAGGACCTGTAATTGGTGGATATCTTCGACCTTCACGAGAAAATCAAGTCTCGCATGTTCATTCGTTGTTAAAGATCCCGTCTTCACTATGTCCGAAAATTCACTAACCACCTCACTACAGTCTGCCAAAAGCAATTTTCTATCATTGGCGAAAACGTTGAGTTCAACAATATAACTCTTGCTGCATTTACTATCATCGCTAGGAGCTATATTTTGCTTTTGTGGCCACAACAAGTTCACAATTGTCTTCTCCCCTACAACGTCACTAACATCCCCAGAGTTCGAAGCAGCAGCTTCGTTCAAAGCACGATTTGAATGCATGCATCCGGGTCGATGGACGGTGAGCTTTCCACCTATGCCATCATTTGAATAAACACCTATGACGTCGTCTCCTGCCACTGGTAGACATGTCGGGCACATATCGTCAGTGTCAACGTCTACAACCTGATGATTCGAAGAAAGCAACATCATCAAATCTGTAACCTCACATTCGTAATCCTTATTCATCCTATCATTATCTCCATTGGCTCGATTGTTGGCATCGGGGTCATCGCTATCATTATCACAATTCATATCATAATTGTAACTAACAATATCTTCTTCTTCCTCATCATAATCTTCGGATGCTTTTTCAATACCATCAATATTAGCACCAAGGCCAATGCTTGCTGCTTTCCGTCTTTGTCTACGACCCGCCTGGCTTATGTAGCCACCGTCGACGTCTTGTATGACGCTTAATGGAACTTTCAGTATTTTGCTCATTACGCTGCGAAGTAAATCGCGATCATGTCGTTTACCAATATCTATTAACAAATCATCAAGACAGTTATAATGAGAGTGAACAGGTTCCAGCATTTCATCAGATAGCTGTATTGGTATGGGCTTGGATTCGAGATAACTACATTTGTTCAAAACGTTGTAGTGAGCGGCAAGAAAGTCGTTCACGACGAATGATCCCGCTTCCCGAAAACTTTCACGCTGTTTTGTGCGAAAGTAAGAACGTAGTTTTGATCTCGTGCTTCGAACTTTTGCATAGCGCATCCAGTCATATTGTGGCTTCGCTAATTTTGCTTCGCCAGTTTCTTCATCACTATCCGTCAAAATATTAACGACGTCCCCATTTTTCAGTTCGTAACTTACTGGCACCCGCCTTCCATTGATAAGCGCCCCTATCATCCCAAGACCAACCTCTGTGTGAATCTGAAACGCTGCATCGATCACCGTGGCACCCTTAGCTAAATTCAATATCTTGCCGTTCCGCAGAAACACAAACACACGTTTTCCCAGTAACTCCCTCCGGACACACTCAACAAAATCACGACTGCACAGCTCATCCCTTTCGTATTCTTTAATACTCGCCAACCATGGTGTCACGTAAACACTAGACTTTTCCATCGGGAGAGAACTCATGGTATTCATTTTGTAAGCCCAATGGCTAGCCATTCCATATTCGGCAACGCGGTGCATTGCAGCAGTTCGAATCTGTACCTCGATCATCTGACCAGAACCATTGTGTATGATGGCAGTGTGTAACGATTGGTAACCATTCGGTTTGGGAAAACTAATGTAATCCTTAACGCGTGTTGGTACAGGTTGGCAGTGTGGCAGCTTATTCTGGACAATGCCTAGAACGTGATAACAAAGCCAAACACAGTCGTCGTCGTCATTCTCGTTGTTGTTATTGCTGGAAGCATTGCCGAAGTCGCCTGCTATCTGTTCGCCATTCTTTTCCTTTCTGTCCAAGATAATCCTCAATGCTACCACATCGGCAATATGATTCAAATCATTATCCTGTTTTGTATTCATTTTGTGCCAAAGTGAATATAAATCCTTCGTGCGTCCGCTCACAGTAATGCTGATGTTTTGTTCGCGAAGAGTTGGATCCTTTCGAAGCGTCTCCTCGAGTATCTCCTGACTATTCTCCAACGCATCGCGAAACCGAGTTTGATATATGCGCAAACGCCGGTGAAGTTCCTTATATTCTTCTGGGTATAAGTAGAGAAAGGCAGTATCCTCAAGCTCTGCCTTGAATTGCCAAATTCCCATACGGTGAGCTAGTGGTGCGAAAATGTCAAGCGTCTCCCGGCTAATCTTGATTTGCTTGACAGGTTTCATATGCCTCAAAGTGCGCATATTATGCAACCTATCTGCTAGCTTCACTATAATAATGCGATAATCGTCAGTCATTGCTACAAACATTTGTCGTAGGTTCTCCGCCTGCTCATCAGCATACTCGGTCAACGCGAGCTTCGGAAGCTTGCTAACCTTCGTCTCCCCCTCCACAATGCTCAGAACTGTTTTCCCAAAAAGCGCCTCTACCTGATCAAAAGTCAATTCGGTATCCTCCACAGTATCATGCAACAAACCAGCCTGAACCGTCTCCCCGTCCATCTTAAGTCCCGCAAGCAACTTCGCCACTTCCACCGGATGTATAATAAACGGTTCTCCACTCTTTCGCTTTTGACCATTATGTGCATAATACGCCACCTCCAACGCTTTCTTAACCTTCATCGCAGCCTCACTTCCCAAATAGTTCACATGCGGCAACAACGATTCATCCCAATATTCCTCAATCTTTACATAATCCTCTTCCTTTAACGTACGATCAATCCCCTCTAATACAATCAAACGAGCATCCTCTAACGTAGACCCTTCATCGGTATAACACGGGCGATGTATCGCAGCATTCGTTCCATCCGTCATAAGAGTCGTCCAATTATCAACTTCACGCGGTGCTGCTTCTGCACCTGCCTGTGCCTGTGCGGCCACACTGTTATTGACTAAACTGTTGCCATTACCATTGCCATTGCCATTGCTGTTGGTCGTCGAAGTAGAAGGCAATTCACCTCCTCCTCCACTCACGTACGTTCCATTCAATCCCGATGGAAAGGCAGTCGCAGCCGAAGAAGAAGAAGAAGATTGATTATCGTTGTTGTTGTTTTTATTATGATTATCATTCAATGTACTCCAACATCGTTTTCGTCGACGAAATGGATGAGGATGTTGTTGATTCTTCTTAGGATGATGAGGATGATGATGATGATGATTCACACGATG
>Ga0209092_10005509_pt1 | contig 10246 bp, 5 predicted proteins | sample FraStrMetagenome_FD_187446 | JGI IMG/M metagenome (GOLD analysis project Ga0209092, IMG submission 187446) | Marine eukaryotic phytoplankton communities from Arctic Ocean - Fram Strait ARC3M Metagenome (SPAdes) (version 2) | ecosystem: Environmental > Aquatic > Marine > Oceanic | place: Fram... | reverse complement strand
ATTCAAGCAATTAATTTGCTCCTTAGCGAAGGTGGCTGCAGAATCACAAGAAGCAGGAAACACAATTCCTGCAAGCTCTACGGATCACAAAAGGAAAGGAGCTTACGCCTTATTCAAGAAAAGATTCAAAGTTGCGCTAGGTTGTATGGCGATAAGGACTCAGACTGAACTATTGATACGCCGGGTACAATTTATAAGAAGAACAAAGGAAGCTGAAACTCAGGCAGCATGCGCTGCAAATACCAGAGGATACCATTCAGAATATGGGAACTCATGGTTCAATAACAGGGAAAATGATGACGCGTATTATATGTTTCGATCATATAACAACTGCTACTACTCCTCTTCCGAACCTATAACCGATGAAGAGGATGAGTTATAACTACAAAGTAATTTATACCTGGTACAATAGTAGAAGTTAATAAATTAAAAGCATACAGTTTAAAAAAATAATTGACTCTTGGTGTCACTAATATCGTCAACGACATTTTCTGAATGATATCCTATGCTGCCTGAGTAGCAGCTTCTCTTGTTCTACTTATAAATTGTACCCGACGTATCATTAGTTCAGTCTGAGTCCTTATTGCCATACAACCTAGCGCCACTTATAACCTTTTCTAGAATTTGCCAAGTGTGTTTTAAAAAGAAGAAAAAGAAGAACCCTCTTGCGAATCTGCATTTCAATCAAAGATACGAAACCAGGTGCTCGTATGTATGCGCGTGAGATAGCTTACGACTCGTACACGCACCCGAAAACTGTCACACAACAAACGAACGAATAAAAATAAACTAACAGAAAAAACTAATGAATCGTCACTTATCCTTATCAATACTGTAATTCAAATGAAAATCAAAATACACTTGTATGAAATCTTGTACCATGAGAGCATATATCCCAATATTATTCACAGATTACCTTCTGTTAATTTTACGCCAAATACGTATCCTTTTAGATGAACTAGTTGACATAGTTCAGGAACAGCAGCGACCTGAAGCATCAACAGACGAAACTAACGATAATGGTGTTGACGTGAATGCCCATTCCGATTATAATCATAACGACGATAATAACAATGATGATGATACCGATGATACTGCGAATGATCTGAATCTTCGCAGGCTTGGGATACCTTTATTATACCGACATTTTTCCGGTCGGAGACAGCCATTATTTGAATTACGTAGCGATGTTTCTTCTAGTAACAAAGACAAGCGTATTGATGTATTTAAAAGAGGACTCAAACATTGTAGCGATGAGACGATTATGGAACTCTATAGAAATTCTGTGAGTTATTATTTTTTAATTATTTTTTAAAATTTCACCTATCGGTTGGGTCTTGTATATTTTTATTACGAAACTATCTTGATTGCTACTATTTGTTTGTGATTGTTGAACTTACATCAAGTTGTTTGCTCTTTGGATTGAAGCAGAATTCCAAACTTAGGAATGAGCTCTTTTTAGGGTTTATATTTGAACTTCGAGCCGAATGCCCTTCTTTGAACAGTATTGGAACACTTTGTTTTGATTATTGTGGTTTAGCATCGCCGATACATGTGCTAGTTTGGGAAGCTGTAGATGGTAAAAGAGAATGGTCAGATGTTGAAATAGTTTTAGAACGAATGCCTCGTCCGCTCGTACGATATATGCTTTGTGCGCAAAATGGGTTTGAAAACAAAACCCCGCTCCATCTAGCATCGGAAGAGGCCCCTATTTTGAAGGAAATGATAAGAATGGAACCAGAAGCTGCAAAGTTACCAGATAAGCAAGGATGGTTGCCACTCCACTATGCGGTAAGCAGTGAAAACTTTGATGCAGTCAAAATGCTAGTGACTGTATACCCGCCTTCAATAGAAACAAAAAATAATCAAATGTTCACTCCCCTCGATTTGGCTTTTAAAGCGGGCAACGATATTTTGCTAGCATTATCATTTGGAGCATTAATCCAATATTGCAGTGAAGCGTTTCATAATATTGGCTCTCAAATTGTAAGTTTGTGACATTCGAAACAAGCTTTCTACAATTTTAAGTGATCCTAATTGTTTCTTGTATGAAGAAGGCTGATAATAATGTTTTCGCGACGAATCCTTTATCGATTATATTGATGGACATCTTCGAACAGAAAAGACATTCAGATGAATTTGATGCTCTAATCAAAGAATTATTTTCACAACCATTTTGGCTAAAAATATTATGTAATCATGAAAAGGATACAGAAAATAGTCAAAATAGCCCACATTCATTGATAACCAAAAATGTTCAATATTCAGGGCGTATGCTTTCAAAGATAAAGTGCGCTGCTCTTGGCGATGAAAGAAAGTTTGATGAAAATGAGGCATTTCATAATATTGTTTTTAAAAAATTCCGGGAACCTGGGTTAATAATTTCTCATTTGATACATTACCTAGATGAGTAGGAACGCCTGGTTCCAAGTCGTGAATTATCGTTTGATTTAATATAGAGATATTATTGAAAAATAGCTTTTTCCAACTGTGTACTTAGTCTTCAATGTCTATTCTTGTAACTCGTGATTTAAAACTCATCCTCTTCGTCAGTCATAAAACTGAAGAGGAGCAGCAGCAATTCTCGCATTACCGAAATGTATAATATGCATCATTACCATATTCTTGGTAATGATGCCATGAATTTCCAGTGCATGCTAGCTTAGTAACACTTTCTTGTGTACTCGACGGTTTACTTCGCTCTGACTCCTAATTGCCATACAACCCAGCGCCACTTGAATTTAGCGTAACCACATTTTCTTTTGTCATCCGCAGAGAACGCTTCTTCAAATAGAATAACTACTGAGTTATCCTACACTAAACTAAACTAACATGTAAACATATATGGTATATGTGATACCCTTTCATTCAAAAATTCTTTTGTACTCAATCACCGTTAGGGAAATAACGCAACAAAAATTAAAGACCAAAAATTGATTTAAATCAAACATTTTGTAAATCTGATAAAATGAAAAGGATATATCAACATCGTTATTGAAATATATTACTCTGAAATTAGCAGTACTTACAGATGTTCTGGTTTACTGTTAGTAGACATTGTTTTACTTTCACATTTCGCAACAATATAAATTTTAAAAAGTTACTAGGCTCAACATCAACATTCTGAACGATGTTTCTCTTTATCGATCTTTGGATTCCTTCAAACAACAAGGGCCACATTACCGGTATGTATGTTTCAAGTAGTTTAGCATCTCAATTCTAGGAACAAAAGTTGTGCCGCGAAACGATAACACCAGACACAATCATTGCGAATTTAAAAACATAATGTCTGCTGTACGAGCATCGACGTTCATAAATAGTAAATTATTTATTTGAAGATAGACCATTCTCCCTGGTGTTTGCAAACACATTTAGCCTTGATTTATGGTCGATATTCTATTATTTTTTTGACAATTATTTCATAGTCATTAGACCTCGTGGAAATATTCAATATTTTTACAATCGAACGCACATTGGTTAGGGGCTTTGGATTAATAGCAATTTAGTCAATCAAATGCCGGACCATAACATTTGAAGTATATCTCCAATTTCATAACTGAAATGTAAAGAATTGTGGCTATATATCGTTAAACATCAGCATCAGTACCTGATTCACACCTCACATTTTATACCATCTTTCTCTCCAATTTTAAGTTTGCTACCAGTTCATTAGTATTATGCTTTTATGGTCAACCGATCATCTGTTTTTGCTCTGTAAAATCCTAAAAATATACTGCTCCAACCATCGCATATCGGAACTATTCCCTACCACAGTCTTTTTCTCCACCTAACGCAAATGAATGGACCATCCTGAAACAGAACTTAGCTATAACAGCATTCATATTCATAACAACAAAAAACCGGATTTTTCGACAACTAAAACACCAATTTACTCCATTTTAATTTCCTCAAACACATTAGCATCGTCTTGTTCTTTACAGAACACCAACGAAAGAAATATTTCAAAGCATAACTATCATTTAACACTATCTAACACAAACTATCCGAAAACCCTCTTCGTCATCCAACCAAAAAGAAAAAAAGAGAAGAATCGTTAAAGGACAAAGGATCATGAAAAAGACAAGTTTGCATTTTCAATTCATTGACACGTAAAAAATCAATGCAACACCTTACATGCAATTCTTTTGAAAATGAATGGTCCGAGGAAACGTTGAGACCTATGAGAACCTATTTACATACTACAATACATAAACACACGCATACCCAACTATCATCTTCAGTTCGGATTACGGTGAAGAGGGTTTGAATTTATTCTAATATGACGTCACATGAAATGGCGGCCACTCGAATGCGCAACCAACCAACCAAAAGAAAAAAATATATCATTCCTCTCTTTCTCTCTCTCACCTCTCACCTCTCACGTCTCACGTCCGTCCGTATATTATTATGAATTAGTCCATCCACCATCACACAAGTTTTGACTTGTTGTCTTTTTTCTTTCAAAAGATCCGATTCTAAAACTGTCTTTTGTGAAATCCAACCAAAAACAACAAATTCATTGTAAGTAGAATGAAAGGAAAAAGAGGTATTTTAAAAGCAAACAAAATCCTAATATCCTATAATGTGCCTTCATGCACTCATAAGAATTCCATATGTTTTCTATATGTTATTAATACAATCCATAAGGAAAAATGACATCCAATCTACTTCGACCAAATCAATCCATGAAGGAAGCCACCATCAAGTTTAAGACCGATCTCGGTGAACTTAAAGGTTACTCCTTCGGTGCCGATGTTGCCGTAAGCGGTGAAGTTGTGTTTAACACTGGAATGGTCGGGTAAGTTCGTTCGCATTATTAAGGTCTATTTAACGCACTCTTGAAATTCAAATGGAATTCATGTTTGTGTATTTGTGTTTGTTCAACCACCCATGATATAAAAAAAGATACCCCGAAGCCCTCACCGATCCATCCTACAAGGGTCAGATCCTAGTCTTGACGTATCCCCTCGTGGGTAACTACGGAGTTCCTGACCGGAACCAGATGGATGAGTCCCTTAGCCCGGCGTTACCGCAATACTTTGAAAGTTCGAAAATTCAAGTAGCTGGTCTCATCGTATCCCAATACTGTGCCGAGGAGGATTACTCTCATTGGTGTGCCACCTCCTCGCTCGGTTCCTGGTTGAAGGAAGAAGGCATCCCTGCTATTACCGGTGTGGATACACGTATGATTACCAAATGCATTCGTGAACATGGTAGTTTGCTTGGTCACATGAACTGCACCGGTTTGGAAGAGGAAAAGTTTGAGTATACCGATCCTAACTCGACCAACCTTGTAGCTCAAGTGAGTACCAAGAGCGTTATCGTATACCGACCTTCCGATGGCAATTCTATTTGTAAAGTGTTGTGTTTTGATTGTGGTATTAAAAACAACATTATTCGATATTTAGTGTCAACACATAAGGTTGAGCTGGTAGTCTTACCTTTTGACTTCGATCTACCTGCTGCCTTATCTTCCGGCAAAGACTGGGAAGGATCTGGATGGCAAGGTCTGTTCCTCAGCAATGGGCCAGGAGATCCTACCGAATGTTCGGCCACAATTTCAAGCATTCGGTATGTCATGCAAGAGTATCCCGACCATCCCATATTTGGTATCTGTCTCGGGAATCAACTCCTAGCATTGGCAGCTGGCGCTAAAACTTATAAAATGCGATATGGAAACCGTGGTATGAACCAACCATGTGTCGATCTACGTACCGGGCGTTGTTACATTACACCGCAGAATCATGGTTATGCCATTGATGGTGATTCGCTCCCACCGAACTTCAAGCAACTGTTTGTGAATGCCAACGACCATACCAACGAAGGTATTATTTCGACGGTAAATCCTTGGTTTTCCTGTCAGTTCCACCCAGAAGCCATGGGCGGACCGGAGGATACGAACTTTTTATTTGAACAGTTTCGTGATATGGTATTAGGCAAGCAGTTGAATATGGAATTATTAAATGCTCAAGCGTTTGTCAATGCGAGTAATGTACCGAAGAAGGTACTATTGATTGGAAGTGGAGGGTTGAGTATTGGTCAGGCTGGCGAGTTTGATTATTCCGGAAGTCAGGTACGTTACATGTGATTGTATTTGTCTTTTTTGAATATAGGTAGATATATGAATAGCAATTTAATTTGTAATTGAACATGTCAATAACAGTGCATCAAAGCCCTTAAGGAAGAAGGCATCGAAGTTATACTTATCAACCCTAACATCGCAACCGTCCAAACATCACCTACCTTACACTCCAACGATGCCATATCCTCTGCCGATCGGGTATACTTTATGCCCATCAAAGCGGACGTCGTCAAGGATATCATACTAAGAGAAAACCCCGATGGCGTTATCGTATCCATGGGAGGACAAACAGCGCTTAACGTTGGGATTGAACTCTACAAGGAACAATTTTTCCAGCAGCACAATGTGACTATATTAGGAACACAAATTCCTGTCATTGAAGCGACGGAAGATCGTGAAATTTTTTCACAAAAATTAAAAGAGATCGATGAAACCATCGCTTTGAGTTACAGTGCCAATTCGGTAGAAGAAGCTAAAGAAGCAGCACTTAAAATTGGATACCCGGTACTCATTCGAGCAGCCTTTGCTTTGGGTGGACTTGGATCCGGATTTGCTCATGATGAAACCGAACTGGTTGAAATGGCCAAGAAAGCGTTTTGTTCCTCGAATCAAATTTTAATTGATCAGGATTTGCGCGGATGGAAAGAACTCGAGTATGAAGTCGTCCGCGACGCCTACGATAACTGCATAACGGTATGTAACATGGAAAATTTTGATCCGCTCGGTATTCATACGGGAGATTCCATCGTTGTGGCTCCATCACAAACTTTATCGAATCGGGAGTATTTCATGTTGCGGTCTACTGCTATTAAGGTAGTCAGGCATTTGGGCATTGTCGGAGAGTGCAATATACAGTACGCCCTCGATCCTAAGAGTGAACGCTACTGTATTATCGAAGTGAACGCACGTCTGAGTCGTAGCTCTGCGCTGGCTTCCAAGGCCACCGGTTATCCCCTTGCGTACGTCGCTACTAAATTGTCCTTGGGTAAAAATTTAGTCAGTATACGAAACTCTGTCACCAAAAACACAACCGCATGCTTTGAACCATCCTTGGATTACTGCGTCCTGAAAATGCCGCGTTGGGATCTGAAGAAATTTCAATTCGTCAGTACCAAGTTAGGGTCTAGTATGTTAAGTGTTGGAGAGGTTATGGCCATAGGGCGGAACTTTGAAGAGGTCATACAAAAAGCTTGCCGAATGGTTAATCCTGCGTTAGTGGGTTTGGAAGGTTGTGGAAGTAATTTAATTTCAGCTGGCGTTATTTCGGATAAGGTTCAGTTGGATAAAGCCTTACAAACTCCTACCGATACACGTTTATTTGCTGTCATGTGCGCATTTGAACAGCATTACAGTGTAGAGCGGGTACATGAGTTAACAAAAATCGATCCTTGGTTCTTAAGTAAGTTACAACGCATAGCGAAATTACGAGAATCTTGTTTAGGTATGAAGGAGGTGACAGATTTGGGAGCGGAAGAGATGCGAACTTTGAAACGTCATGGATTTGGAGATGCTCAAATTGCCAAATTGTTTTCAAGTAAGGAAGGTTTTGTACGTCAACATCGTTTATCGATGGGTATTAAACCAGTTGTCAAACAGATTGATACTCTTGCTGCCGAATTTCCTGCCATGACAAATTATTTGTACGTGACATACAGCGGTACGGAAAATGACATATCTGCTTCTTCTTCAAGTGTAGCAGGACGTGGTCGAGCCCGTACGGAATCTTTTAGCTATTCTTCATCCTCTACCGCCTCTACACCCATTGGATCGAACAAATCAGTCACAACCCATGACATTGCTGAACGAGGTGTCATAGTACTCGGTTGTGGTGCGTACTGCATCGGAAGTAGCGTCGAATTCGATTGGTGTGCCGTATCATGTGTTCGTCAACTTCGTAAGGACGGTATCAAAGCCATTGTAATCAATTACAATCCAGAGACTGTCTCTACAGACTACGATGAGAGTGATCGTTTATACTTTGAGGAACTTTCCAAGGAACGGACATTGGATATTTACGAGCATGAAAATGCCGGTGGTACTATTGTCAGCGTTGGAGGGCAGATTCCTAATAACTTAGCACATGATTTACATGATGCCGGGATGAATATACTAGGTACACATCCGTTACACATTGAACAGGCAGAGAATCGTAGCTACTTTAGTAAGATGTTGGACGACTTACACATCGATCAACCCATGTGGAGTGTATTGTCGAGTAAAGAAAAGGCGTTGCAATTTGCAGCACAGGTTGGATATCCTGTACTGGTAAGGCCGAGTTTTGTACTGAGCGGAGCTGCTATGCGCGTGGCTGAAACTAGTCGTGAGTTATCGGCGTTTCTCGAGTTAGCGGCTGATGTGGCAGATGATAAACCTGTGGTAGTTACCAAGTTTATTATGGATGCAAAAGAGATTGAATTTGATGCCGTAGCTTCCAATGGTCAGATTTTAAATTATGCCATTGGTGAACATTTGGAGAATGCTGGTGTCCATTCGGGTGATGCTACCGTTATTTTGCCAGCTCAGAAGTTGTATACAGCGACTATTCGTCATGTGAAGAAGTATGCCGCAGCGATTGCCAAGGAATTGCAGATCAGTGGTCCATTTAATATCCAGTTCATGGCCAAAGGTAATAATGTACAGGTGATTGAATGTAATTTACGAGCCAGTCGTACCTTTCCCTTTGTTAGCAAGACGCTGAAATGCAATTTCATCAGTTTGGCTACTCGTGCCATGGTCAATTTGAAGCCAGTGCCTTACAACATTAGTCTACTTGATGTAGATTATGTATGTGTCAAAGCTCCGATGTTTAGTTTCACACGTCTTCGTGGTGCTGATCCTATGTTGGGTGTGGAGATGGCATCCACGGGAGAAGTAGCCTGCTTTGGTGTGACAGAACATGAGGCTTTTTGGAACAGTATGCGCAGTGCCGGATTCCAGTTGCCTAAAGATAAAATGCAGAGAACTATTCTGTTGAGCATTGCACACGATAAGTTTCGAGAAGAATTCTTTGAGAGTGCCCTTGCTCTGATTAAGGCTGATAAACTCAATTACAAGGTTTATGCAACTCCGGGTACGGCTCGTGGGTTGAGAAGTATCGCACGCGCACGTGATCAAAGTATGGACGAGGAATACGAATTGGATGATAGCATTGAACCAGACAAAATTGCACATGTGTTTGAAAATTTGATTACAGTTCGTAAGCCGGTGGGAGAAATTGGCAAGGATGCTGGTAAAAATTGTGATGATGATTTGAAGAATTGCGAGGAGGCAACAGAACTCATTCGTGCAGGAAAGATTGATTTGTTGATAAATATAAGTGATTGCACAACGAGACGCGATGAGATTAGTAGTGGATACCTGATGCGTAGAGCTGCAGTAGATTTTGGATCAAGTTTGGTAACGAACATTAAATGCGCGACTAAACTTGTAGAGTGTTTAGAACTTGGGTTGGATAAACCAGGTGCACTCGAGCCACTTCATATTGGCGACTTTTACAAGGTGCCAGTGATTGGAAATTGGCAGAGGTAGTTAGTTGTATTGCGACTGAACATAATTAATGATAGTAAATTCATGGACTATATAAACGTGATTTTTAAAATTCAATGAAAAGCACAATACTTGCGCCGATAATCGAAGCTAGAACACTATTCCCACTTTATTTCATATCTAAGCAATATTCACAAAGTTCCAATTATCAATCGCATGAGTAGAGTGTAGGAACTGGATAGCATACTATATTGGGATCATCGCGAGGCCCAGATGACGATGATAGTGGATATGCTGACTGTCTGGCGGAGCGGAAAAAGTGAAAGTATTTCAAACCTCTATCGCAAAGCTGGAAAGATCTTGTTGCGGAGCTTGAAAAGTTATTGAAACATGCACCTGAAGGATTGAAATACGAACCCGATGCATTACGTTGTCACCTGCTTGATGGAATCAGACGAAAGCTGAAATAACAAGTTTGATCATATTTTAATATGAATGACAAAAATGTTTAGAATTCGAAAAATGATAGTGGGGGACTTTAATCGTCAATTACATTGTAACCGGTGTCGCCAATCACAAAACCAATTTCGTTTTTACTGGGCACCCGGCCAGCAAAATTGGGCGGATTACCACACAAAACACCATCCGCCAATTTATCATGAATCACACAGACCATTG
>Ga0209092_10005508_pt1 | contig 10247 bp, 2 predicted proteins | sample FraStrMetagenome_FD_187446 | JGI IMG/M metagenome (GOLD analysis project Ga0209092, IMG submission 187446) | Marine eukaryotic phytoplankton communities from Arctic Ocean - Fram Strait ARC3M Metagenome (SPAdes) (version 2) | ecosystem: Environmental > Aquatic > Marine > Oceanic | place: Fram... | reverse complement strand
GTAACTTGGTGAACAGCCCCTCTCCATGGGAATTTGCCGTCTTTTTCAATTTTTGAAGCTTCTCGATCGATTCAATTCAACTTCATTATACCGTTGTGTTCGGCACATTTAGGAGCTTCATCGGACCCATTCTCTTGAAAATTGGCCTGTTTAGCGACTTTTTAAAGAGATTTTCCCTAGTTTTAGTTCTAGACCCTCAAGATTTACGCATTTTCAATTTCAAGATCGCCATATTGGCCTAATCCTTAATCTCTGGGACCTATCTATATCGGGAGAAGTTAAGCTACCGTTAGAGCTTATCGGTTTCTTCGTGTGTCTTCCGGATCATTTAGATTCGAGTCGGATATTTCACAAGACCGCCATCGCCGGTGCTCATAGTTTTTTCCAAGCCTTGGGACTCAAGTTTTTCTCTTAGAATTTTGGGGATTTCAAAGTTTGGACCTTCCTATCTAATTTACATCCAACATAAAAAAGTCTCTAAGTGTTACGGCTCGATTTCGCTATTTCCACATTTCGAACTTCCAACTACGCCCGAAAGTTTTGAAAATTTCTATTCAAATTAATCAACAGCGATTGGTCCGGTACAACGTCATCAGAGACTTTATTTTTGGGTTGGATATTATTGTCCGCTAGATCTACGTAACGTTAGTGATATAGCACCTATCAATTCGGGAGTCCGTTTGAAGTCTAGTTAGCGTACTGAGTTTATTGCGACGGAAAATACTGTGTTTCTATGTGGTTACGACAAGAACTGCAAACAATTTGTTTAAAGGAATTCACTATTCGACATCAATTGGATATATTACAGGATAACGCGTATATCAACTTTAACGTACGTCATCTTTCGACCTTACTGTTCGATCACGATACCAAGACTAGAAAGTGGCCCTGCATTTCAAAATATTGCAATAGATATTGGCTTAATTTTGTGAGCTACCTACGGTCCTTCCCGGAAATATATTCAATACTGGTTCAGAAAGATTTCATACCTGAAGATCCTTTGGTTATACGAGAGACTAATTTCCTGAGTGTTTTAAAACTACGTATAAAAACGTGCAACACTTTTTTAGAGATTTGCAAATCAATAACTTATCAAGGGCGTCTTCGCGAATCCATCGCACGACATCCAGATCTCAGGGAGCTATTTTATATACTCTCAGAAAAAAGCCGTCTGACTGATCCACCTGGTCATAGGCTGTTAGCTCTGAACAACAGAATTCTTTTCATCCGCAGGTGGCTAGTCAAATTAATTCACAAACATCAATCATATTATTCCTTAGAACCTATCGCAGCACCAACTACGGAATTTAGTATTTTGAAAAAGAAAATTAACACTGACAGAGCACCTTCTCGGCTTTACCTATCTACTAAAACAGCGGATTGTGATAAAATCACCAAAATTGAAGATTCTCCCGTTGCAACAAGGACCTTATTTCCTAAAGGTAGCGATTCCAACCAGCATCTCCGGTTCATAAAGTTCAAACGGAAGCCTTATCGTCTGTCAGAAATAATTCAATCACAGGATTCCGACAGTACTTCCTCCGCTGATTCTATATGGCAATCCCCGTTCAAGCGTCATAAACCTATCTAGAGCTTAACTACTTCAGTTCTATTATGCCGGCCGCAAACGCACGCGATTATTACGAGCAACTGTTTTCTCCTGACTCAGATACGCTCAGCCCTTTCGCGACGGCACATGAAGACGATCATTATGACTTCACAGACCTTCTTGTTCATACCCCCGCTGCGAAGCCTCAGAGCAGCCAGCGTTTTCTATTTGATGCAGATTGGAAAAATGTTATTAATGTGGAAAAGACGCTAGCCGAACTAGAGGATGCAGAACTAGATGAAATAGAATCAGCAAACTCCGAAAGCATAGACTGTGATTCTAGTGTAACATCCTATGATTCGCTGGAATTCCTAGAAGAAGATGAAATGGAAAGGCTTTTAAAGGACGATAGCAAAGAATATATTGACTATAAAAATGTACCTTTTAAGTCAGACAAATGCTCTAAAAGCAACCCTTTCAAACCAGCAGAGTCACACGTGGATATAATCGGTACCTTTAATATACAGAATAAGTATGATCACGCTCTTGCATGTCAACTTTTTCTGGAGGGCGATTTTACTTTCCTCAGCGTACAGGAACCGTTTGCTAGCACCATCTCTACGCAAGATACATGGAGCGCCTGCCGACGATTGGAACTGCAGTCAGCCCGCATCACCTGCTACGAAACACACCATCAGGTGATCATGTTCGACAGCTGGAGATGGGGTGGCAAAGTGTTAGATAGCTTTGATAGTAAATTAAATGGAAGAGTTACAAGTATTGCTTTCCAATTTGATAACGACCAAAAGATTGGAATCATTTCGGTTTATGCACTGGCCAATGGTGGCATGGACGCAGAGTCGGATTCCAAGAAACATGATTTACGAAAATCCATCGTATACTCCATTTCTAAAAAAAGCAGACAATGGAAAAAGAAATACCCTAATATGGATATCATGATACTAGGAGACTTTCAAGAAACTTGCACGACAACCGACTTTGATAATGTGGGGAAATCTAGGTATAAAATACAAGAAGAAACGAGTATATTACAGGCTATGAGTGATTCCCACACCTCTATTGTCAGGGACCGTATGCCGGCTAAAGTGGACTACATCACGAGATATGGGACAGAAGGGGGACGGGGAATAGACCATATATTATTCCCGTCTCATATTAAAGCACAATCAATGATAGTAAATGCACAAATCGATAATGATCTTGGATCCTTCTATTTCCCGTCTGATCACAGATTATTGAAATGTTCCATACGTCGCCAGGGCAGTAACAATGCGGAGTGTGGCGAATCTAAGACAAAGTATGCATTCAAAAGTATTTTTAGTATTAAGGTTAAGAGAGGCGGTCCTGCAGGAAAAACCTTAACACTGGACGAATCTCAGTTTAAGGGCAGCAAGAATTTTCGACTTCAGCGCGAACTTTTCAATAAGGTACAGGACCTTACTGCTAACTCATCGCCAGCAACCGATTTCCATTTAACCAAAATTGAAAGAAGCATACGCCTACTTTATAAATCACTATGGAAAGCTGGACTGGAGCAGAAGGTATGTGGAGTCAATAATAAGTTGGTTGAGATTAACGATAGGCAGGCAGCGGAGCTTTCGGCCATAACTGAAACATTTGATCTAGCCATAAAGGACTCAATGAACTTTCTGGAATTAACTACTGATGAGGACTGTTTAGGAAGGATGGCTTCTACGCGATGGAACTTGAAATTGAAAAAAGGCTTCAAATTATTTTCTAATTTACCAACTTCGACAAAACTGAGATATCTTAGAAGCTGGATCAAGCAGAAAAAGCGCAGAGTCAAGAAAATCCTTAAGGACTTTCAGGCCGATGATATTCATACCAAGTGGGAAAGGCAGCCAGAAAAGAATGTATCATCGCTCGAGAAAAATTGGGGTAAGACTCTACACTCTGACTCTCTCGTGTTAAAGGCGTCAGAGGCATATAAGGCAATACTGGAAGAAGCTACAGAAAGAGGGGAACATATTGACGCTATATTAAGTAAGCAACACAACCCTTCGGCAAAAAATGAGGCCATATCCAAAGCAAACCAATTAATCCAGGAAGGTAATCATCTCAAACATCTTCCGGAGAACACGGTCAATTTAATCAACGAATGGCTAGCCAGATCGAAATGCACCCAATCCTTTAATCGACAAAATGATACCGATACTTTCAACGTTCTCAAATCAGTTTCGTCGTGGTCCCAAGAGATAAAAGATATTGACATCAAAAAGCTTATCTGGACAGACGAGGCTGCCGTTACGGAATTTCGAGAGAAAATAGGAAAAACTTTAGGAAATCTCAATTCATTAGAATCCAAAATTGGCAGAGCACAAATGCATTATCGTTTGAACACAATTGAATATCTCTTGCATGTTAATAAAATAGGGGATTTCACCAGAATGGTCAAACCAAAGGCAAGGGATGCACCTGCGGTTCATACGGAGATTTGGGATCCTGAAACAAAGAGATTCCGACCATGTAGAAATGAGCGAGAAGAAATTTTGGCAACTGGGGAATTTCACGGCCACTGGATGGACAACTCTGCAGCGAAAGAAATGTGTGCATTCGCTAAGCTGCGTAAGGTCGGTAAGCTGGGTGCAAGGGGAGTGTCACTAATGCCCGATCGGAAAATAACCGTGAAGGATGTTCCAAAACTTGTGGCAAATGCAAACAAAATGTCCAAGAAGGACAAGGTCGCTTTCGTAAAGGCTCACGGGGAGCACACGGCTTCGTTATTTCGGGCGCCGTCTCAATCACACAAAGAACTATTCTATCCATTCTTTCAGCAAAACGAAGATGGCATTTTGAATAAGGAAGTAGAATTATCAGAATCTTTTTGGAAATCGATATCGTCAGTACCCGGCAAGGCAAGATTTGACGGTTTCCAAATGGCCGTGGTAGGGCGTATGGGTGAACGGTGGCAACAATGTCTTTATGACATAACAAAATTGATTCTACTCATGCGATATGTTCCGAAACAGTTTAAAACCATTGCACGGTTTCCAATACCTAAACCAGGTAAAGTAAACGAATACAGACCAATAAGTCTGTGTCATGACGTATACTGCTATGTAAATGCAATCAGCACTAAGTATTCTAGTCAGGGAATTCTGGATGCTAAAATTCTTCATGAAGGAATCACAGCCTACGTGAAGGGGAAGGGTTGTACAACCTTGGTAGCTGTGGAACAGGCCATTAGAGAAGACTGCATAGAGAGTAAAGTTCCCACATCACAAACGGATGAGGATGAAGAAAAATTCTTCGACAGGATTCCGGTCGAAGTCTTGCTGGCGGCCATGCGGGTCAACGGGTTCCCGCAGCAGGGGTACGTAGAACTCAAGGCCAGTGGGATGGGACCGAAAGCGGTCGAGATCATAACGGCCAAAGGAACGGCCTTTGCACGATTCGTTTGCGGGCTGGAGCAGGGGAATCCGGATTCCCCCACTATTGCAAATCTAGTCATAAAATTTAAACATGACATTTGGCACAAGATAATCAAATCAATTCGGAAAGTTACGGGTTCAAAGACGGAGAGCGATCAGGAAAAGAATAATTTAAAGGAGAGAAGTTCCATTGAAGCTAGTAAATCAGTAGGTGTTAACGGAGATGCTTATAATTTTCATATTACAGACGCTAAAGATGGCAAAGTAAAAGTTGATAGGATTGGGTATTGTGATGACAATACCCGATATACTTCCTCTATGAATGAAAAAGATGTTATTTTGGCCACAGAATACTTTCTTCAACAAGCTGGAGATCTATCACTTGTGACAAAGATTGGCCGTAAAGGATCCAAGTCCGAAGTGCATTACTTCAATCTCCGCGCCGAAACTGCTATAAAAATCCGCAAGATTAATTCGTTCGCCTGGAGCTTCGCAAACGATAGTCCAAAACATGAAAAGGTCCCCTTTAAAATTTATCTACAACCAGATGAACTCTCCAAAGCCTTCAAGTTAGCAAAGTTCGAATCCATGGATAGCGTACAACAAGTTGAATTCCTACAGATATTCAAACCCGTCGCCCACAAACACCTCGGGCTTCGAAGCACATTAGCTGGAAATACGGAATCTGCTTCCACAGAGGTACTCAACAAAATTAAAAAACGTTTGGCAACGTTGAAATTAGCCAACATGGATAACATGGCCCAAAGACTGTGTGCGAACATGCTCTGTTCATCAGTGCACTCATATGCACCCTTACAGATGCTCCATGATGTGGAGGAATTACTAAAATGTGATGACATTCTGGTTCAATATTTATGTAAAAGGAAAGGTCTTTCGAAATCAGATGCCAAAAATGCAATCTTCATTGATGAGAAGAATGGAGGACATGGCATCCGATCCTTCTTAGAGGTTGATCTCATTGCCAATGCACGAGAAATGGAGATAGTTCTTAACGGCCATATGATTGATTCCCGAGCGACACGAGCTAGACTAGCGGCCTATGTCATCAGGCACGATAACCCTCTAGAGGAACAAACACACAACTTTATAGGAGCTTCAGTCAGCAAACTAGCAAAATATGGCGTACATATCCGAGATAAAAATGATGATGTGATAAATTATGTGTTAGGAGAGTTTCAACGGAAACAGAAATACACAACAGTTGGTAACTTAAGATACAAGGACAAAAACTCTTACTCTATAGGGAAAGGTTTTGAACGTAATTTGGATTTAGCGTATGGTGGAAACCTTCATGCATTCCTCAGACGAGCTATTTCTAATACTTCGGAGGTCAAGGAAAGAGTAACCCTTCCAATCCACCTTCAACATCTCACAACCCTGCAGGAAATTAAAACATTGGTTCGCAAATTCAGAGACACTCGATTCACTGAATTCGCCTCTACATTTAATTGTTGGGAATGGTGCGCAACACACGAGGCCCATCCTATATCACTGCCGGCCAAAACCAAAACAATTTCAAACAATGCAAAAGATTGGAAATATATCAATGTGACAGAAGAACTGCGCAATAAATACCCTTTCAGCTACTGGAGATTATCCGAAGATGACATATTTGCAGAAGCCCAAATCATCTTAGACATACGAAATCGTCATAAAGAGCTCTTCACACTCATCCATAACCATCTAGCCCCAATATTCATAGCTACGGACGGATCACACCATCCCACCACCCCTGTGAAATCACATCTGACTACGAGTGCGGCGGTACTATGCTTAGCAGATATCAGGGACGGCGAACAATTGGAGGATTCACGATGGACAGAACGAACTGCATTACCCATCGTAGCCAGGAGTGCAAGGCTGACTTCATCATACGGTGCCAATAAATCGGATATAGCACATGGGGAATGTCAAGCCATGTGTATGGGAGTGGAAATGTTCTCAGAACAAATACCTAAAGTCATCATCAGCGATAGCAAATCGGTACGGGAAGTATTTTTATCATTACGAGATAAACAGAATGAGGATAAAGACAGACCTTATATAAGAAGTATCATTTCGGGCGTGAGCAAACACCTATGTGGTAGATTAGAGCGGAGCATCAGACCACAAATTATGAAGACCGATCTGAGATATACAAAAACCCCCGCGAGTCCAACCAAACTCCAATCCTTTATCGAAATCAGCGCTAAGTGGTGTAATGAGAGCATCGACCCGCGTAATGGGAAAGACGAGGACACTGTTCATAAAAATTGGAATGTTCATTATCATGATAGGCACGATACCAATGTTTGCATCAAAGTTGACTCACATCAATTGAACGACGAAGGAACGGATCTAAAAACTCCGAGAAGATACCCAAACTTATCTCCTAATAAGTGCATGCTTAGCTGCAATCACTTTGCGGATAAGTGCGCGGAAATTACTACACGCACTTCATTCCAAAACTCACATGATTTGCACAATTTCACACTTCCGGTTTCAGCACTCAGATTCTTTTTCTCCTGTGATGGGACTAGCGTGGACAAGCATATATCAGAGTTTTTGCATGTCAGATTTCAAGATCAGAAAATCAAGCAGATAAAAACAAAGAAGACTCAGGGCCTACCGTGGCGCATCTGCCCAAATACCAATATCTCATGGCAACTACTGCGAAAGAACAAGGGCTTATGCAGATCTCTTAGTGGATTGACGAGAACGCACACTAGAAGCCTATATAAATCTTCAACCTACAGGCAAGGTCTCATTGAGGAAGCAAAATCAAATCCAAGCTTCCAATCGAATATCCAACCCAAAATGTCCAAAGGAGAATGGATCAAGCTTCTTGCACCTTGTTCTTGGTGTGTGAACCCAAATAATACCAAAGGCAACCGGTGGCATGCACTACATTTCTGTGCTAACGACAAACTCCTCTCGTTTCGGGATGACATGTACTCTCTTCTAGAATCCAAATTAAAGTTATTATTAGAAACGGTCACAAAAGACCAGAATAAGTTCTCAGCACGACTATTTCTTCAAGACGTGGAAAACACTCTAATCAAATTACATAATCTGAAAGGACGCGAATCAGATCACATATCGTATAGAACAAGGCATGTATGGATGAGGGAAGAGAATATATCGTCACACAAGGATCTTATGGATGGTACGCTACCAATACTGTGTCACATCTTCGGCTTTATGCCAGTTATGGAAGCGCCTTTGGAATCGGATATGAACATCAATACAGCCATGGCAATCACACTGGGAGTAATACCACGATTACTTGATAAATGTATTGAAAAGATCAGTAAGGGAATAGAAAAATTCTTTCCGGATAAAAACATATGTCAAGCCAAGCAAACGTTGTATCAAAAATTGTGGGACCAAATAAAGGAAATCAATTTAGCAAGGGTAATCGGACTTCATCGCATCATTGGAGGAATCAGCAGTGACGAGGAAAAACGACTCAGGGATAAGTATAATATTCCGAACGCCTTCAGTAAAAGGCCCATCAAAAAACTTCTAAAATCCAACCCGGTGCACGACTTAACAAAATCCATTCTTAAACAGTCATCCTACACCCAATCCAAACGAGGAAGGGACATTCAGTCAGAGAGTCACTTACAACAGCCTACTCGGACAAAAAGAAGGAAAATAAAGTTCGAGCAGGCAAATATACCGCCTAAGAGATGCAATGGTATAACATGCGACTCGGAACATGGGAAATGGAGCTTCCACTCGAAGGCTCCTAATATGATTGATGCAAAAACTAAGCACTGCCAGAGATGTTCGAGGCAACTGACAGCGCTAAAGAAAGGAACTAAAACGCTCACGATATGCAGGGAAACCAAAGATACCACGTTAACAAATAATTTAGTCAATTACCTCGATGACACAGTGAACTCAATCAATCATTCAGCAACCACAACGATCTTGCAAAAATTCAGTCCGAACAAAGACATGCCACAAATGGAGAGTAAAAAAAGGAAAAGATGTTCGGATGCGCAAAAACTATTAGTCCAGATGATTTCAACCAGCATAGCGAAAAGCACTACACGGGGCACTGATGCTACTGAGAGGCTGGAAACAGCCATAGAATTAATGGAAAGTACTGCAAAGAAGGTAGGCACTTTCCTAAAAAACGATTCGGTCACCAACCTTTCCATTGACAAGGAATTCGGTAAAAAAGAATCGTATAATCAGAAAAAGATAAAAATATCAGGAAGCAAATCATCAGGCATCCCGGACTCAGTTGAAACAATTTTGTTATCCAACAAGGATTCGAGGAAAAATAATAAAAACGCGATAGAAATTAGAAGGAGGAGACATTTGCTCACGACAGACCAAATGCACTTGGCTGTAATGAATATTCGTTACAAAGCTCCGGATTCTGTTTTCATTGGAAGCGCAGCAATCTCTTCATCTCTGCGGCGGCATATGGGGGATGATATATGGAAGTCTATAGCTTCGCAATTCGGGTCTGAAAAGGTATTCCATTCTAAACCGAATGGTATATATATATTGCCAATCTTTGAAGGTGAGGCATTGAACGGACATTGGTTTTTCGCGGTGATAGAGAAGGGAAAGAAATGGTGTAAAGGCTGGATAGTTGATTCCCTAGGACGTGGAAGTACGAATACGGATATAGCGAAGAGGATAAAATCTGCGTTTTCAAAGGCCAGATTATCATGCTGTTGGCAACCGATCCGAACGGTAACTCAAAGAGAATCTGAATGCGGGCCCAGGGCAATCAGCGGGATGGTAAGTATATGTGAAGCGATACGGAATGGCGCTTCCACACAAACGGCGGTTAATACACTAATGAGCACGGATTCAGCGATAGCGAATTATGACCCACAAGTTATCAGAAGAATTGCAGCGGAGACGGTGGTGGTGGATGACGTCACAATGCAGGCCATGAATGAAAGAAGAGATCGGCTACGCCGGGTGGTGCGGATTTGGAGGAGACAACATCAGGGAGCGCAAGTTACGAATAACGAGGCGACAGCACAGACGGAGTTTATTGATTTATGCGGTGATACGAAATATAGGTGATAGGCGTACCAAGCGAGTTGGAAATCGGTTTATTGTATGCAGATGTTACACTTTTCTTTTACTCGGGCTACCGGAAAATATGTTAGTTCAAAATGTAACTCGTGGATGCTCCGGCATGTACACTATGACTCATTTCCAATTTTTGGGCTCTAACATATGGAACGGTAGTGCCACGTGAAGTTACAGGAGCCGCCCCAGAGCGATGCTGATAAAACACTTAAAAATAA
>Ga0209092_10005505_pt1 | contig 10250 bp, 10 predicted proteins | sample FraStrMetagenome_FD_187446 | JGI IMG/M metagenome (GOLD analysis project Ga0209092, IMG submission 187446) | Marine eukaryotic phytoplankton communities from Arctic Ocean - Fram Strait ARC3M Metagenome (SPAdes) (version 2) | ecosystem: Environmental > Aquatic > Marine > Oceanic | place: Fram... | reverse complement strand
TGAAAGAGTTTAAGAAGTTTGTCGATAAACTTATCAACGAAAACTATTCTCAAAATATTAGTATGACATTAAGTACTAACGGAACAATAGCAGACCCTGTGTTCTTACAACGTATGGCAAGTAACTTTAAAGAGCTATCGTTTAGTATTAGTATCGATGGCATTGAAGACAGGTTCGAATATCTTAGACACCCAGGTAAGTGGTCAGAAGTTAAAAAGAACTTAGATTATTTTTATGAATTACATACTGGAGACTATCCAGTACACATGCAAATAACACATACAATTACAGCATTGAATATAATGTACTTGCCGGAGTTCCATGATTACTTCCACGAACATTATCCTACATTTAAAATATGGAACAACATTGCACACTATCCCAAGTGGCTTACATGTAGTGTAATGCCAGCATTTGCTAAGAAAATAATTACACAGCAATTACAAGAACATAAATGGACCAGTGACTATGAAAGTGAAGTTACAGCATTGTTAAAATACTTTAACTCGCCGTTATATGAAAATGGTTCTAGTGTAGATGAAAAACTACGCACAAAAGTTTCTGAGGAAAAAATAAAAATGTTTGACCAAAGAAGCATAGAAAATAAATGGAAAATATTTAAATCACAAATAGCAGGAGGAGACCATTATCGAGAAGAGAACTTTACAGAAGTCTTTCCCGAGTTACACGAGTTGATAAAAGCAGACTTCGATTACAATAGAGAATATGAGGAAGTGTTGACTAATGGTTACAAACAGCATAGCACCAGGGAGTTAATAAATTGAGTAGTACTTACTGCCCTTTACCCTGGCAACACCTGGCTACCCATCCTCATGGTGGCATAACATTGTGTTGCATCAGTGACCACACTGATGGCAAAAACAGAGCTAGAAATTATAAGGATGATTACGATGAGTTCCTAGACTTAAATAAAAACAATATCGAAGAGCAGATGAATAGCGACTACTATAAAGAAGTGCGACTTCAGATGCTCAACGATCAAAAGCCAAAGGCTTGTATGAGGTGCTACAATGAAGAAGACAACGGAATCAAATCAAAACGAATACATGAGCAATCTGTATTTCCACAAAACACCTTTAGTTGGGCGAGTGGGGTTACTAGGGAAGGTGGGGATATTGATATGGATCTCCGTTTTGTCGAGCTTCGTCTTGGCAATGTATGTAACGTTCGGTGCCGTACATGTAATCCTGCAAGTAGTTCAAAGTGGTTGGAAGACTATAAAGACATTGTGGAGAAGGCTGACTTCGTAAACAAAGGTTACTTAGGACTCAACTTCCCTGAGGACTTTAAGTGGGCTGAAGACGATAACTTTTATGACGACCTATATGACTCTGCTCCCAACCTAGAAGTAATTTATATTAATGGCGGCGAGCCCACATTAATAAAACAGCATTGGACATATTTAAAAAAATTAGTTGCAAGTGGAAGAAGTAAAGATATTATACTTTGGTATAACATTAACTGTACTATGCTTCCGCCTATTGCATTAGAACTATGGCCCCACTTTAAAGAAGCAAGAATATGTTTAAGCATCGATGACTTGGATGACCGGAATGCTTTTATAAGAACTAATACAAATTGGAATGCCGTATTAAAAACTATAGATACGTTATTACCATTACAAGATAAATTAACATTAAGAATTACACAAACAGTGAGTGCTTACAATTATGCTACGTTGCCTGAGTTTTTCAAGTGGGCCGATAGCATTGGGATAGAAGTTGATATGAACTTCGTGTATGATCCTGATTACCTAAGTCCTGGAGTTATACCTCCTAAGGCAAGAGAGTTGATACATACAGAATTTAGACAAGCGTTAGGCAATGACCATAAGTTAGGCACTCTACTTAGCATGTTTAATAACGATGACTGGAATGAATTAAAGTGGGAACAGTTTTGTCGCTTTAATGACTTACTAGACAATAACGATAATAGCGAATGGAGAAATACATTTACAAAGTTAGTAGATGTAGTAGAGACAAGTGGACATACTAGCATATACTAAACCTAAAGGAGACAGTCTGAGATGGCTGGCTCATGCTGGACTACTAGCAGTAATGCTTATGGGTCCTAGTAATTTATTGTGGGTAACTGCAATTGTTTACTTTTGGTTTAGTAGCATAGGAATATTCGTTGGGCAACATAGATACTTTGCACACAGAAGTTTCAAGACTAATAAGTTTTGGGAGAGTGTACTTAACGTAACAGGCACATTAGCAAGTTTAAGTAGTGTGTTTGGTTACATAGTTAAACACAGAGAGCATCACAAAGCGTCTGACAGCGACAGTGATCCGCATAGTCCTCACCATATGAGCTTATGGAAGAGCTGGACATTAGGGCTGAAAGACGATAACTATAACCTAAGACTTGCTAAAGATTGGATTCAGAACGATGCAATTTTACACACACACAAATACTTTTTTGGATACATACTAGTGTACATTCTAGTTTTAGCATTAATTAATCCATTGCTAGTACTATACGGCTACTTGGCTCCTGTAAGTTTATGTGTATGGGCCACTGGAGCATTTAACACATGGGGCCATGGAAAAGGTCTTACATGGTTAGGTTATAGAACATATGACACAAATGATAAAAGTATGAATCATTGGTTAGTAAACATAATAACATTCGGTGAAGGTTGGCATAACAATCATCACAACAATCCTAGTCTACCCTATCAAGGAAACAAATGGTGGGAATGGGATATTAATGGATTAATAATAAAGGTAATAAGCAAATGAGTTTTAAAGACTTAACAAAAAAAGAGTTAATGGAAAGTGAGGCATTCTGTGTTATCCCTTGGATACACATGCACCCATGGCCCGATGGCAGAGTGTTTACTTGTTGTTTGAGTGAACTACATTCTCCTGTAGGCAATCTAAATGACGAAGGTGCTACACTGGAAAGTGTATGGAATGGACCTGGACTTAAAAAGTTTAGACTAGATATGCTTAACCACAAAAAACTTTCTAACTGTAATAGATGTTACGAGCAAGAAGCACACGGACATCAAACATTAAGAAAGAGAAGTAACGATGAATTTATTGAAGGGTTACACAACCCGCATGGCAGAGACCAATTCGAAGAAGTGCGTAACACTCACGAAGATGGTAGTGTAGATGGTGTTAACATGACGTACATGGATATTCGTTTCAGTAACATATGTAACATGAGATGTAGATCCTGCGGACCAGATTTAAGTAGTCTATGGTATCAAGATGCTGTAGATAGTCAGTTCAATAAAACTCCCACACAGGCTATACATCAAATTAAGAAAGGGCATACAGACTTCCTACAAACATTTGATCCATATTTAGATACAGTAGAGAAAATTTATTGGGCAGGTGGCGAGCCACTTATAATGGACGAGCATTGGTACATAATGAACAAGTTAGTTGACATGGGCAGAACAGCATTAAATACTCCTATGAGGATTTACTACAACACAAACTTTAGTAAACTAACATACAAAGGACAAGATGCTGTTGAGCTTTGGAAGAAGTTCGAGAGCGTAGGTATTGGTGCTAGTATTGATGCTAGTGGTAAACGTGGAGAGTATTTGCGTAAAGGAACTATATGGAAAGACATAGTTGCAAACAGACAACGGCTACATGACGAAGCACCTGAACTAAAAGACTTTCATGTTAGTTGTACAGTAAGCATATTCAATGCATTAAATGTTACAGACTTCTTTAGAGAACTAGTAGATACAAACTTTATTGAAATTGAAGGATTTGCTGTAAACATATTACTTGGTCAAGCATTCCAAAGAGCAACTGTCCTGCCTAAGCATTTAAGAGAAGAGGCACAACACAAGATTGATGTATTGCTGGAGGAAATAAAGGACTCGGACAGGTTAGGCAGAACAACAAATACATTTAAAGCGTTTAGAAGTTTCCTAGACGGAGACGACGAACACTTGACTATAGAGTTCTTAGAGAGTGTAAAAGAAATGGATAGATTTAGAAAGGAAGACTTTTTTGATGTACATCCGGAATTTGAATTTTATAGAGAGCAGTACGATGCAATTGACCTATCAAAGAGCAGAGTACAAAGAGCAAACGAGAGAGATACAGACTAATGGGAAAAGATAAAAAGGAATTTGATATGACTGATGTAGAATCAGACATATCCAGAAAATGGAAAACAGATGAAGTGAATTGGGATCTTATCCAGCGTATGAGATTTATGAACGCTGATGCAGAAATACCAGTTGACGATTCACTAACAGGCAACTATGAGTAAACCAGAACATTTTTGCATACTACCTTGGATCAACCAAGAGGCCAGGACTGATGGCTCTGTGGCTGTGTGTTGTGTTATGCAAGAAACTGTTCCTGATGTTGACTTAGCTAACGGCGGCACATTAAAGGATGCATGGGATAGTAAGTGGCTTGCTGATTTAAAAACAGACTTCTTAGCAGGTGAGAAACCTAAAGCATGTTTCAATTGTTGGAACGAAGAAGATGCCGGCATAGAAAGTAAACGTTTAAGAGAAGTTAAAAAGTTTTCTCATCACATGGAAGAATTAGAAGACCTAACAAAACCTAAGAGCATGGATTTAAAACTAGGAAACATATGTAACACCAAGTGTAGAATATGTACAAGTTTTGCAAGTAGCCAGTGGGTGCCCGAGGAAACAGAGCGAGACGGAGATACAAATCATTTTGCAAAAGTAATGGGTAAGCAAGGACGTTGGCCTGAGCTAAATGAAAAGTTTTGGGACGACTTAGAAAACCAAATTGACGAAGTAGAGAGTTTAGAATTTTTTGGCGGCGAGCCTTTCCTTATTAAAAGACATTTTGATATTCTACAATCATTAGTAGACAAAGGTAGAGCCAAGGATATAAGTATTAGTTATAACACTAACGGTTCTATATATCCAGAACATGCTATTCAACTATGGAAAGAATTTAAACAAGTACAAATATTTTTTAGTATAGACGGAGTAGGCAAACAGTTTGAGTACATAAGACATCCGCAAAAGTTTGACGAAGTAGTAGATAACTTTCACAAATTTAATCAACACGACTTTTTACATTTAAATATTTTTTATACTGTGGGATTATTTAATGTTATGTATATGGATGAGATACTTACATGGCAAATGGATAATAACATAGACTGCGACATTCATTTCAATATGGTGTATGAGCCAAAGCACATAAGTCCTAAAGCATTGCCTAAGAAAGTTAAACAAGCAGTTACAGATAAGTTGGGCGGACACAATGACCCTAGAATACAAACAACATTAAACTATATGAATCAAGAAGATTACATAGGGTACATGGCTGAGTTTACTAGGCAAACTATGTTTAGTGACAAGTATAGAAATGAAAGCATAGCAGAAACATTCCCTGAACTATGGGAACACTTAAAGCCATTCTTCCAACAGAGTGATGTAATGAACTTCATGGATGATATGCAACAAATTAACGCAGGTAATAATCATGACAGACTATAGTAAAACATTTTGTCCTTATCCTTGGATACATGTAATGACACAGCCAGTCGGCACAGTAAGTTTCTGTTGTGTTGCTGGTAACCATCTCAAACAAGATGAAGGCTTTACAGAATTCGATGGCATGCAAGTAGGCCAACCATTCATGCTGAACAAAGGCGCAACGATGTCTGATGTTTGGAATGGTAAGCATATGAAACATATAAGACGTCAAATGGATGTCGGTGAGAAAGTAGTTGGGTGTGAGCCTTGCTATGACCTAGAGAAGTATGGCATACCTAGTTACAGAGAAAACTATATTAAAGACTGGATGGGCTTCCACAGAGAAGCAGACAATATAAAACAAATTATAAACAAAAGTCGAGACAATGGATACCACGTAGAAGAAGAGCCTATGTATTTAGACTTTAGGCTTGGCACATTATGTAACTTAAAATGTAGAATGTGTCAAAGTCAAAACAGTAGTGCTATCCACAAAGACTTATTACAAGAATACACAGAAGAGGAAAAGCAGTTTGTCGTTGACCAAACTCATTGGGGACATTTCCCAGAACAGAGTTACGAGTGGTTCGATACTCCAGAGTTCTTAGAGAACGTAGAGACATGGTTACCTAATGTAAATAGATTATACTTTACAGGCGGTGAGCCAACTATCATACAACGAGTTTACTGGATACTTCAGAAGTGTGTTGACATGGGTATTGCTAAAGACATTGACTTAGTGTTCAATAGTAATATGACAAACATACAACCAAGATTCCTGGATATGCTATCTAACTTCAGAGAAGTGTTGATGTGTTTAAGTGTTGATGGATATGCAGAAACAAACACATACATAAGAGGAGGCTCTACTTGGAGTGTAATCGATAAACACATTAGAGACTATGCTACATCAGATGTAGTAGGTAACATACTGTTCAGTCCTGTTATACAAATATATAACATACTGGACATAACAAAACTATTCGACTATGCAGAAGAGATTACAGAGTACAGTGGTAGACGTATAGATATTAGTTGCTTACTTAATAACTATCCTAAATGTTTAGACATGCGGAACTTGCCTAAGGATATTAGAGTAGAGGCTATAAACAGATTAGAAGAGTGGTTGCTGTCAAGTAAATACTTTGCAGACGACGAAAGGAACTTGGCTACAGTAAGAGGTATTATAGTTGCGTTAGGCGATGACAACGTAAATGCTGATGCTAGTAAACAAATGGAAATATTTAAGCAGTACTCAGAACTGCTAGATAAGAAACGAGATCAGTCGCTACAAGAAAGTGCGCCTGACTTATATAAATTATTGGGGTGGTAAAATGGACTTAGATATGTTCGGAAATCCAGTAGGAACACAATATCCAGGTGAGGACGGTTGTCCTGAAGGTATGATGTGTATTCCTGAACAGGAGTTTCATTTAATGCTTACAGATAATGATATGCAATATACTGTGGAAGGAACTATTGAACCTGCACAAGGAGATGCTGAAGCAATTATTGACTTTACACAAACATTACTTACATTAGACTTTTGGACACTTGTATCATTTTCAATACCATTAACAATAATGGCAGTATATGGATTAAGTATATATGCTGGCTTTAAATGGTTACAAAAGAAACTATCGTAATGAAAGACAAGACATTAATAACAGCAGGTTGCTCATTTACACAAACTGAAATACCGTCAATGAATTTCACAAGAGATAACTGGCCCAAGCATTTGTCAGATAGAAACTATGACGAACTAATCAACTACGGAATGTTTGCTACTGGCAATGAAATGATTGCCCGAACAATTATACATGGTGTTAGTCAATCAATAAAAGATAATAAGGACATAGTAGTAGGAGTTATGTGGAGCGGTGTCGAGCGACACACCGTTTATAGTGATACTGCTACAAGACCTGGTAAGGGAGACTTTCCATATGGCCCTAGGCGTTTTATTAAAGAGCCCATTGATGTATTGCACCCTAATGCTGTCAGTCCTTCAAAGGGCGGCTGGTTAGATATGAGTGCTAGTGGATTAACTGTTCCAGAGCACCCGTGGCATGACTTAATAAAGAATTGGTATTCTGTGTTTAGCAACAAAGCATATTCAGAAATAAAAACATTAGAAAATATATTAATGGTACAAAATTATTTAGAACTTAATAACATTGATTATTTCATGTGTGCATATATGGATGATGTTCTGTCATTTAACTTAAATGAAAACACTACATACTTACATGACTTAATTGACTGGAGCAAGTTTATTAAAACAGGCATGTTAGAATGGTGTGAGAGTCGTAACTATATTATAAGTGAAACAGACCAACACCCAACTGACACAGGCAGTTTAGAATACACAAAACAAATTATAGAGACACACTTAAAAGAACGAGATTTAATTTAATGAATTTAAATAACAAAACACATTTGTATGCAATAGGTTGTAGCCATATGGCAGGCAGTGAGATAGAAGGCCCTACATTAACTGCTAACACTAAGAACAATGTTTTACATGCGTGGCCCGGAGTGATTGCTAAGGAATATAATCTTAACTATACTAATCATTCTGCTCCAGGCGGCAGTAACGAATTTATATTAAGGTCTACTATCGATTATGTAAGTAAGTGGTTACACGAAGGCAGAGATCCTAAAAAACTATTTGTAGCCGTAGGATGGACAACTAACGAACGTGTAGAGTTTACATGGGAGGGCGAACATATTCATTGGGCTAATGGCACAGACCCAGAATGGTTTAAAGTAAATCATGCAGACTTTACTACATGGTTCAAAGCATTGCAGTTGTATCACACTGACTATGATTTTGGATTGTTTAAGAAAATAACATATATTACTATGCTAAATTCGTTCTTAAAATCAGTGGGAGTTGACCATGTACAGGTAAATAATTGTGCGGCAATACTAGAACATAACTGGAGAGATTTGCGTATAGAACATTTACAACATGCGTTTCCAGATGATGTTTTTTATAATAAACATAATAGTTTTTTTGAACAGTATAATACTGAAGAGAACGCAGAGCATTTTACACCGTGGCACCATGCGGACAAATATATACACACACTATTCGCAGACGATGTTAAAAAGTTTATAGAGGAAATGTAATGACAAAAGAAAAAAATGAATTAGCAGAAGAGGTTACTGAAATTATTGACCACGGAGACTTACAAGGCAATCCAATACCAGTTGTTAGTAAAAAGGAAGAAGTAGTTAAAGGGCCAACACCTGAACTAGCACTTACTGACGAAGAGGAAGAATTGCTAAAAGAGAAGTTGGAAGCTATCCGTAAATCAGATCCGTTTATATATAGATGAGAATATTAGGAATCAGTTGCATGTATCACGATGCGTCAGTCACAATGATTGACGATGGCGAAATAGTTTTTGCCGGACACGCCGAACGTTACAGTAGAAAGAAGAACGATGCATTCTTACATAAGGACCTTATGGCAGAAGCATTATCGTATGGCATGCCTGATGAAGTAGTAATACACGAAGATAGTAAGTTGAAGGCTAGAAGAAGATTAAAGCAAATGCAACTGGCTAGTATTACTGCGGCGTTCACAGAGCCAACAGCAGAGCAATGGCTAAAGAAGTTTTACCCCGAGTTAAAAGGTATACCAGTTAAGCATGTACGGCATCATCAGAGCCATGCGGCGGCAGGAGTGTTAACAAGCGACTTCGAAGACTGTGCTATAATGACTATAGATGCTATAGGCGAAGTACAAACTGCAACTATATACAGATACGAACACAGAGGCGGCAAGTTTGAATTAGTGCATGAAGTCAACTTCCCAAACAGTTTAGGAATGTTTTATAGTGCTATGACACACAAGGTTGGCTTAAAGCCAATGGAAGATGAATATGTACTAATGGGAATGGCGGCATACGGCAAACCTATGTATGCCCAAAAGATGAGGGAAGAACTATTTAAACATCCACACATCGAACGTGAGAACAGAGCTGAGTGCTTGAACACAATAGATATGAGTATGGGCTTGCCTAAGAAATTTATAGCAAAGAACTTATTCATAAAAGAAGCAGAGCAAACTAGATACGACATAGCCGCAAGTGCTCAACTAGTATGTGAAGAAAGAATTATGGAGTATGCGGAGTTAGCCTATCAATACACTCACAGTAAGAACTTAGTGTTCATGGGCGGGTGTGCATTGAACTGTGTTGCTAATAGCAGGCTGTTTGAAATATTTGAAAACGTACACATTATGCCTAACCCAGGTGATGCTGGAAGTAGTTTAGGCGCCGCGGCATTCTTACATTTTGCAGATACATTAAACAAAGTAAATTGGAAGACTCCGTACTTGGGAACAAACATAGAAGGTGAGTGGCCCAAGAAGAAGTTTGTAGAAAGTTTATCAAAGGGAGAGATCTTTGGAGTTGCTAACGGCAGAGCAGAGTTTGGTCCTAGAGCTTTAGGCAACAGAAGTTTATTTGCAGATCCTAGAGGGGAAAAGATTAAGGATCGAGTAAACGAGATTAAACGTAGGCAAAAGTTTAGACCTTTTGCGCCTATCATATTAGAAGAACATGCAAGTGATTGGTTTGAACTGCCTGGCGGTTTAACACAAAGTCCTTACATGCAGTTTGTAGCAAAATGCAAACGTCCAGAATTAATACCTGCAGTTGTACATGGGGATGGTACAAGCAGAGTTCAAACTGTTAATAGACAACAGCACCCTGAACTATACGAAGCACTATCCGAATGGCACCAGTTATCTGGTTGTCCTATTGTTCTCAAT
>Ga0209092_10005504_pt1 | contig 10251 bp, 7 predicted proteins | sample FraStrMetagenome_FD_187446 | JGI IMG/M metagenome (GOLD analysis project Ga0209092, IMG submission 187446) | Marine eukaryotic phytoplankton communities from Arctic Ocean - Fram Strait ARC3M Metagenome (SPAdes) (version 2) | ecosystem: Environmental > Aquatic > Marine > Oceanic | place: Fram... | reverse complement strand
GAACACTGGCTTGTAATTCTTGCCGGCCACTGACCAACATGCTTGTAAGATGTCTTGTACCCACACGACGAATTCTGGATAGTTCGCGTCACTTAGGTCACGGGCGGTCAAGGTGGTCGTCATACCCATATCAGTGTCTTTGAAGTTGATGGCTTTGACTGATGGGGACTCATCGCCTTTGGCACTGGCGGTACGGACGTTATCATGAACGCTCCAAGGGGATAGGGATGCGTTGGTACGGGATAGGGTGGACATGATAAGGCTTAGAGAGGGAGAGGTAGGGCTAGTTGCTAATAATATTATTTTGCAGTACGTTGAAAGCTATAAAACGTAGTGGTGAAAATTGTAAATCTTATTTTAAATGAAGATGAACTAAAAGAACGTAAAGAACCTAAGCCACGTGATAGGAGATGGAGCATCTGAGCTACGTGGCGATGCAATCGATTTGATTGTTGAAGATCAAATCTTGTAACTTCAATTGCGTTCTCTTTGGGCGCGTAGATTCGAAATGTTGAGATTGTCTACTTTAGCTAGTGAACGTTATACATCTAGTAGGCTCCGTGAGGTATTGCCACTCTACGTTTTATAGCTTTCAACGTACTGCAAAATAATATTCGAATACCTCTACTTCAATGAGTACAATGGAGTAATCTCTCTAACTTTTACGAGAGTACGTCGTATTAGACGTTAACACAATAATCAGTATTTACAATTGAAAAAACGTCTTGTATGACTGCTACAAAATAGTTAACAATTTAAAAAAAAAGTATATTCACACATATGAAAAATTACATGATAGTAAGGATGCATCGGATAATGGCTCCTGCCCCCACAATACTAATACAAGAGATCAGCGGGGTTTTGCAGCAAAATGCATAGCGTGACACGTTCTGCAATGAAACCCCCAGCGTACTTGCCGTGCTAGTCACGGCATTACGACTTTTATTTTTCTTTAAGGTAATATTTCGCAGTTGATGCATACCGCACTAACGACTTAAGCTTTTACGCCAACAAAGTAAGACGTGAGTGCTTCCATAATATTGTAAAAGTCACTAAAGATGCGCAAACATCTGTGTTGGAGAGGTGTTTCACCAACACGAATCACCAACACGAACGTTGATAACGTTAGAATCGTTTCTATATCAATAATAATCCTTGTATTCGTTCAATATTGATTCAGGTGCTGTCCAAAAAAAGTTTCTGAGCAAGCCATGATTTAAAAGTTTTGATGCTTCTTGGTGACCCCATTTAAACCCAGTATTTTTCACTTGATTTTTTTCTGATACATCATAGAGTTCCGTAGCATCGATAAGGCGTTGAGTAGCAGCTTCCCATGTTAGAATATCTATCATGTCCTTTCTCATGGGTTTTGGATCAGACCTCAGCGCGACTTCCATATTATTGATGAAACTATTAACATCGTTGTAGGAGAGACAATTGTCAAATTGCTCGAAGAATAAATTACTTCGATGTTGTGGAATGATAACCCATTTTCCCATCGCCAGTGCCTCTGCAGTTGTTGTACACAAGACTTCTGTCGTCGAAGTGTTTACAAAGATTGAGTATCCTGTTAGAAATGCATGGTCTTTCACACCCAGAAATCTTGCTGGTACTTTCCCACCGTCAGTCTCAATAAGAGTCTGTTGGTTTCCAAAAATTGCAGACTTTCCAAACTTAATTATGGCCTGAACTGTCTTAGAGCCTAAACCCAAACTTTTTTCTGTAAGGTTTTTCATGATGCTTGTTTGTGGATCATAACGTTTCGACTCTCCTAAATCGAGTAATGAATTTTCCTCGTCCCGCAAGAAATCTCTGAGAGAGGTTGATGATGACATAAGTGATTCGACTAATAAACTATATGACATCTCATCGATCGCACCGGAATCCAGATTTGAAGAATTTTCAGACGGCTTCTCTAACAAAAACATTTGTCGTATATAATTTTCATCACTACCTGAACCATATACATCAATATCAAAAAACTTTCCAGTCGCCTTTCTAAATGCATGTTGGTATTCGTAAAGTTTATCAAAACCTTTACCAGACCACAACAATTTTCCAACAAAATAAGCTTTCACTGGACCTCTATCTTCATTTGAACATATTTGGAAAAAGTCTGAACGCACTCCATGAACATTCTTAACTATTTCGCAAGAGTGCCCGAAGGTTTCCAGTGTGGAACTTAGTAAAATAACTTTATCGCAGTATGCACGAACCACGGCGCTACTAAGTGCTTGTAGTGCCGGAGATACAAGTATGTCGCCATGACCTTTCGTATAGGCACCATAATTCGTATGAGCTATTCCTACAACAAGTCCAAACTTTTCATTCCAACATTTAGAACTTCTCTGCTTCTCAGGAATCATTCGTTTGACGACATCCTCATCTACAGTAGACGTAGGAATCCAATTCAGATGTTCGGGCTCTTCCAAGATGCAAATATCTGCATCTTCGTCAGGGATTAAACTACATATGCTTATCAAAGGAAAAATGCTACCTAAAGATGAATGATACTTGGCGGGATAATACCAAATTTTCAATTTTTCATAAACCAAAGACCTTGGCATCTTTGCGTAACGTATGGACCAATTGCGGATAAATTCAGTCTGCCTCCTCTTGCCCTCAACCCCATCACAGAAGCTATTTTCCTCCGAATAGAGACACCTTCGATCATGCACATCCACAAGCCAGGGAATCATTAGATGCACACCACTAGGCACATTCAATATCCCCTTTTCGCGATCTTCATCGAACCTTTTGATTAAAAAAAGTGCTCTGAGGAGTGGATTTATGGACGTACCAGTGCGCCAGGGAAGGGCAGCCGTCGTAACGATCCAGCAGTTTCGACCTTCGTTGCTGCTCGACAATATGTTAGTTGCCTCATCGTCCATTGCTACTTTTTTTTATGTTTAGTTCATGCTTGGGAGGAGGAAGCTGTAGAATTTTTTTTCAACATTTATTTTTGAAAATGGTTCACATCAACAATGGGAACGGAATGAAAACACATACGAGCGCGTATGAGTAGAGTTTGTGTCATTAGGCATTGGACTTATAAAATTGAATGCCCTAGGCACCAGGCACCAGGCACCAGGCACCAGTTTCGATTCTTGGCCACTCGAATAATCACATGACACATGACACATGACACACAACACACAACATGACACACATCAACAACCATCCGGCAAATAACATTTCCACACTTTCTCCTTTTCGCTAGCTCGCTCTTTACTTTGGAGCAGAGATTGATTGATACATAGATAGATAGATACATAGATAGATAGAGAGATAGAGAAAATAGAGATAGATAGAGAGATACAATAGTAGCTTAACGAGATTCAAGGTTTAGTATTTTTCAAATCCTATCCTTTCCTAATATCAGCAGCAATCTCATTATCAAAGCCAATAGATCTTCCATCATCTTCATACGTACTGATAGTATATTGAACATATTCGTATGTATTATCTACTACATCACGATAATCGAAGTCTTCATACTACAGCTAAATTTGTATTTACGATCATGATCATGATGATGATGGGCCTGCTTGGTAGTAGTAGAATGATTATACGATCCGATGCTCTGCACGTTGTGAGTTTGTCCTTTCAGGGATCATCGTTTGGTAGGAACCGGGTGGGTAATGCAGTGAGATCATGCAACGTCGTAAGGTTCATGAGCAATACAATATCGCAAGATTCTACTGAGGATTCTTCTCTGTCTTCGTCATTATCCGTTGATGGCGATAGCCAGGCATTTGCGACGACTTACCATGCCCCCGTGATGTTTCGTGAGTGTATTTCTGCAATGTTGGACTGTGAACGTGGTAGGATAAGAAACACAGCAGGTGATGAAGGACAAAATGAGCGTCTTATTTTCGTAGATGGGACTTTGGGTGGTGGTGGACATTCGAAGGCAATGTTGGAGCATATGCAATCACAGGATATTCTTATTGGATGTGATCGGGATCCTGTCGCGCTTGAGACGGCGTCGGTCCGACTTCGTGATTATGTTGAAAAAGGAATGTTTATCCCACATCGGAGTAATTTTCGAGACTTAGCTTCAACGTTGAAGAATGTATGTGATAGAAATGGGGAGAAAATTTGGGAGGAGAACGTTGCTGTAGATGGTTTGCTCTTGGACTTAGGTGTCAGTTCGCATCAAATCGACTCAGCTTCACGAGGATTTTCATATTCTAGAAGTGGGCCACTGGATATGAGGATGGACAGTAGCCCCACTTCCACGCAGTCATTGAAAGCTTCGCATATTTGTAACGAGTACGATGAGAATTCTTTGGTTGTTGTTTTGAAGACTTACGGTGACGAACCCCGCGCCAGGAAAATAGCGAAGGCTATCATCAATCACAGACCACACGAAACTACTGGCGATCTCGTTGATGCTGTGTCAACTGTTACACCTGAATTCGCAAAGAATCGCAGAATTGGTAGAACGGCAACGCTAGCAAGAGTTTTTCAGGCGCTTAGAATGGTTGTCAATGAGGAAGATACCTCCCTAACTGATGCACTTGCAGTAGCTGCGCCGTCTATAGTTTGTCCTGGTGGAAGGCTCGTTGTGTTAACATATCATAGTTTAGAAGATCGTGCGACAAAACGTGTAATGAAGGATGGACATGAGGTGTGGCAGGCTGGTAGCAGTTCTTCACATTCTCTGTTGGATAAAAAAGCTCGGCCGATGCGAATCGAAAAAGACTTGTATGGAAACGAAATTGGTCCTCCTAGACCATGGAAGACGATCGGAAAACAGCAAAAGGCATTAGATGACGAAACAAAGTTGAATAGCCGTGCTCGTTCTGCAACTTTGCGAGTAGCTGAGCGCCAAGCAACGCTGTAGATGCAATGTAATGTATACAGTAAAAGCGAATTCATCTAGACGCAAAAGAGGAAATGTACAAGTAAACGAGGGCAACTAAACTTTATTTTAACAGTTGAATTTGGGAATGGTCATTTATGGCTGTGAATTCACATCACTTACTCATTCGGAATGCAACACAGAAGAAAACTCCAGGCATCTTGATAATTTCGCAATTTGTTGAGTTCAGAGGGAAGCGCTTGACAGCTTGGTCATTTTGTAAGTCGATTCATAGCGCCATGTTTGCAAAGAGAAAATCTTTCATTTTAAATTGCTAGTTGTGTTTCGTGGATATCAATTTACCAGTCAGGGAGTAAGAAAAAAAGTGTTCGATCTGTTAAGTAAATATTCATAACGCGGTAGAATGCCAATCAATCATTCATCTATTTCCGCACTTGTCAAGTCCTTATTTATCCCTTCACCTTCGTCAAGAATAAGCGACATAAGTAATCATGCTCGCTCTCGTCAGGTATAGGTCCTTAAAAAGAGGAAGTGGAGGGCTCACCAGATTTTGATAACATTTCAGATTTTTCTCAGTCCCTTTCTGCACTCTTCCCATTCGAACAACGAGTTCAAGAGTGCTTGATTTAATATTGTTAATATTTCGTTTGAAGAATGATTATTTGTTGGGAGGTACCGGTAGTTTTTGTCATTTGGCTAAATTATTTTACTTGTTACCTAAAATTTGAAAATGCGGGTGCGCAAAGTACAAGTAGTAGGCAAAAATGTTCGCAAAACTTCATCGTTGCAGCGCAAACAAATCCCCGTTCCAAAGGAAAAATAATTATTACAACCTTCATCAACATGAGCCCACCAACACTGCACATGAAAACATCGAGTAAGCGCACGTTTGGCTCGTCTAACAATGCTCGAAAAAAGAGTCACTTCCGTCAAAACACACAGCACGAGGAGCGAAAAACTAGTAGTACGGATTTTTGCCGGCTTTCATCCCGCGGCGCTTCCACGACTAAAAAGGAAACAACCGCAATCGACAATACATTTTCTTCATCGAACCCTCTAGACGAAGACAACACCAGTGGAACAGTAGTCACTGTCGTAAACGAATTGAAATCATGTAAGACGGAAAATCAGTTGGAAATGACTCTAAAAAAATACTTTGGTTTGTATCATGAGCCGTATAAGTACCGATTGGGTAAATGTGGATCTGCGGCAGTAAGTGTTACATTGCCAGGTAGCTTACCTTATTTCAACGAAGAGGGTTGCGATATACTTGTTTTGTGTCTGCTTGAATTGCTACGTAAGTTTGGATTCAAACGCCAATCGAAACACAAGAAAAATAATTTAGTAGATGAAAAAATGCCTACCTTGTACATTGCTCTGATTTTATGGTCGGTAAGTCTAGATGGGGATTCTTTTTGTTTTATGTATGATTTGCAAGTCATATTACGTTTTATCATTTAGCTGAGACCACGCGTGTATCCCCTAGACAAATACGTGCAAGTACTAGAATGGACATCATCACATTCAAGCTCATCTATACATTATGTTACAATGTACTATTTGACTGAGTTTGTCGTCGAGGCTATGAAGGATGACGATAAGCTGAGCAGAAGGGCTGAAAAGGTCAAGAACAAAATTGCTTCACTTGATGGGCATGTTTGTTCGTACGGGACAAATGGACTGTATCATAAAGACAGAAAAGTTGACACAGTTACCTCTTTGGAAATGAGCGACAGCACATTGTCTTTTGTATCCGGAACGAAAAGGTCTGGAAAAAACTTCATTTTGGTTCACCTCGCCCCTCTTTGTATCAAGTTGAACTCTGATATGCGTTCACTTGCCATGCTTAACGAAGACGGTGCAGATATCGTATTGTTTGCGAAGAAGTCATCCTACGGAAAGCTTGCAAAAAAATTGCAGGTAAACCCATTTACAAAGTTTGCATCGTCTCAATCTCAGCCTCAATCTCAAGCAGATTCAAGCAGCGACAATAACAGTATGGTGAGCGCTAGAAGTGAAGACAATGAGTCTATTATGACAACCGCTTTACCCGTAGAAGTGAACACAGCTCACTTATGGAATCAGTTGGAATATACTCAGCATACTCACGCGACGGGCGAAGAGCATCATCGAAAGAAAAAGAAAATAATTGTTCAATCCGTGCACCACGACAGTTCTACTAAACAACCGGACCAATTAATGCAAAGAAATGAACATTATGCGCAATCCAGCGTTGCGGAGGGGTTAGATAACGACGAATCTAAATATGAAGTCGATCATAATGATGATTTCAATGATGACTGCTCCTCAATCAACCCAATTGAGAAATTCTCACGAAGAGACGCTGATGAATTAATCCATGAAAATCTTACTGGTTCGTCAAATCTTCATTCACATGATAGTTCAATTGATGATGATATAAGGCTGAAAGAAACTTCACAACACGAGAACACGTATGCCGGCGATGACAGATCAAATCGTCTAAAAAAGGTCGTCGTCAAACAAGTCACCCCGCCCCTACGGATGAAATCAGACGTATTAAAAACCATTGATGATAAAATTATCGTTGATAATTGCTCCAGTTCAAACCAAAATAGTAGACAGGATGATCGTTCGACGTGCTTCACATCATTGAAGTCTTCTATTGTAATTCATTTTCTAACGGGTTCAGTGAGAAATTCGAACGATATACACATCAATCCAATTCTTAATCTTATTTCGTCGACAAATGAAGCTAGGAACAACCTTCTCCAGATAGAGAAAACCTTGGAGTTTTTTGGTTTTTCTGAAAAGGCGATCAACCTGAAACCTCTCAATCTACTGGAAAGCGTTCGTAAATGTGCTCATGATACCAGAGCTGCTATCGATAATTTGCAGGCAGGGCTTGTCGAATCTGAGGAAAAGATTTGCGCTCTATTGTTAGAAAAAGGCAACAACTAGCTCGGATAATATATGAAAGAAAGATATTTGCATCAGCTTTAGAGTAGGAGAACAAACAGTGTCAAAGTAGCTGAAACGATAGCGTCCTTCATTTAGACTTTTTCCTATAGTATACTTCTCAAAACGTATCAAAACACACCCTAGACTCTACAACATCCAGTAGTCTTGAAGAAGATACAGGCATTAACAACTTTACTTAGCAACTAATTTACTTTTTGATTCTTAGAGATCTGGTCCAAAAGATGCAGAACCTATGTCTATCAAATATTTCACAAGGCCATGTTCTTCCCCTAAATATGATCTTGCCAATTTCAGCGGCGAAAATCCCAGACCTCTGTTAGTACCGACGTTCTTGTCAACCCCCCTTCCAATTAGATACTTTACGATCTCAGTATGACCCGCCCGCACAGCTTCGTGGATCTGTAAAGACAATGGTGGATACAAAATATGATGAGAAATATTTTTGAACGACTTTACATGCGAAAACTTACAGGACCCCATCCGTTGCTATCTTGCTTATGAATGAATTCATCTGAATGTTTTTCAATTAGTCGTAGATTGCCCTCTGCGGCAGCACGGTGTGCGGTAGTACGGTTTGCATCTTCGTTAAGAATCGTATCAAGTTTTTTCACCTACCGTAAAGAATCAATGTATTAAATACACGTTACGAGTATATGCGATACCCACGGACCTACGGAACATAGCCCACTTACATTGTAGTAATCAGAATGCTCTTTACTTCGTCGAAAATCAGGATTGTTTTTCCTCCAAGATTTAGCTTCGACCGATCCTTCTTGAATGTAAAGAGGTAGGTCATACGGATGACCTGTAGTTTCGACCGGACTGCCCTCTTGCTGTTCCGCATACGGTTCCAATGGCTCAAAGTGGATAAATACATTAGCGTAAAATTTTCCCTTGAGAGCAAACGGACGACCGTGAAGAACTGAATGACTCTCGTATAGAACCATGTCGCCTGGTTCCATGGTAATATTGTGGGCTTTCCCATCATGCCCAATTACTTCAATAGGCCAATCTTCCTCAACATCTTGAGCAACATTTATGATGCAACTGCTTATTAAGGGTATTCTATCTACATGCGTCGCAAGAATAGAGTTTTCCTTGTAAACTCTAATTCCATATAATGAACTTTCTTTCAATGCATGACCTGTCCACTCCTCTAACGAATCACGAGCAGCATCCCAAATACGTTGCTTCAAAATAGGGCCGGCACCTTCATGGTCAGGATCCTCTACGCTCACCATGGTCGTAGGTGAAGTCCAATGATTCGTATAGATATTACCAGTAAACCAATTCTCAGTTTTCTCATTATCTTTATTCTTTTCCCAGAAGTCATAAAGCATATCCATCAAATCTTTTGGGGCCTTTATTTTCTTAAATCCAATATCAGTGTAATTAGTCATAGCTGCCGGTTGGCGCTTACTCATTTCCAAACGATCTCTTTCCGTTGACCTACAGAGATGACCTTCATCTTTGTAATATTCGACACATCCTTCAATAAAATCATTAAAAACCTCCTGTCGATGACCCCACGCCAACGATGAACTATGCATCGGCCACGATACGTCCAACCCGTAACTGTAATGCTCATCCTCGTCCCCGAATGTGACATTAAACACCGCTACAAAACATATCAGTAATAGCGTCAAGGTCGGAGAGCGCCTTATATCCACGAGGTGTTTTATTTTCATGTTATCAAAAAAGCTCGCGGTTCCTTTATTATTTTTATAGATCTACTTCGTCTTAATACTTGAAGTAGATGGAGTCTCAAACTCAAACGTTCAAATTAAAGTGTTATCCTTTGAAGTAGGTTCTGTTTCTGTCCCCACTTTTCTGTTGTGTGCAGTCATTTGTTTTGTGGAATACTTTTGTATCACCACTGAATTCCATCCCCATCTCTTCTTCACGCAAACACGCGGTTCAGGGCGCAGGTGCAGTTGTGAAAGAAAATACCGATATGGAACATACAATTGTACTGCGAACTTTTGTGAAACTCATTCCCACTTCCCACATGCAACATGCACAAGTTTTTCTTCACTCTATCATACAATCATACCGTTACTTTACCGGTACGTTAACGGTATTCATTTTTTTTTGAACTGTATGCTTTTATTATTATTAACTCTTTCAGACCCAGCCGCTTAACCCTTAGATTTAAGGGTTAAGCTAATCAATTTGATTGGCTTAGACGCCTTCTTAAAAAAAATAGCCTTTTTTGATTGGTCACAAGACAAAACCTTGTTCTAAAAAACCCTTAAGTACCCAGGTGCTACTTTGGTAGTACTTTTGACTAATTTTTATAACTTCACTTCTAGAAACTCAATTTTCACCATTCTAAGTACCCCAGACTCCTTATCATATATTGTTATTGATGTATCTGTAAATTTTTAATGCATGTAATTCAATAGAACTTGAGATATTTTGAAATAACCACTAGTTAGCTCTACGTAATTTCCTACGAGAAA
>Ga0209092_10005502_pt1 | contig 10251 bp, 5 predicted proteins | sample FraStrMetagenome_FD_187446 | JGI IMG/M metagenome (GOLD analysis project Ga0209092, IMG submission 187446) | Marine eukaryotic phytoplankton communities from Arctic Ocean - Fram Strait ARC3M Metagenome (SPAdes) (version 2) | ecosystem: Environmental > Aquatic > Marine > Oceanic | place: Fram... | reverse complement strand
ATCATGCAGTGTAGTTACAATAATCATACATGTCATTCTATCGTTACTCTGTCTCAGAACATTGCCATTAGAACAATTAAAATAATATCATATACAACAACAACTAACTTTTGTTGATTTACTTTCAGAATGATTATTTTATTATAGAGGTAATCCTAACCCTAATCCTAGCCCAAACCCTAGCCCTAATAGCATACATAACCCTAGTTCGAACCCTAACTCTTACCCCAGCCGTATCTTAGTCCTAACCCTCTAGCTCTAGCCCTATCCAAACCCGAGTTATTCAAATCATACCATTTAATTGAAATCTTTTGTAGCTTAAAAGAACAGAAATTCCAACTTTTGCACTCAATCCAATTTTTTTCCAATCCAGAACATTTGTTTGGAGGTCAGGAGGCGAATATATTTTTTTTCAACATCTTCAAATCATAGTTTTATGTTAAATTGTTGTCAGTATCTCCATGTTTAAGAGTATTTATCCCAAGGAATACCCCAAATCCAAAGTGTTGCTTCGGATGCTGTTTATCAATGATTTCTGATTAAGATCATTACTGCAATTTGCACTTAAAATATTTCCTCATGAAAATGGAATCCAACATTTGTTACATGTTGTCTCGTCACGAGCTTCCTTGAAGTTCAGGAAGACGTTTTATGTTTCAGATGATGTAAAATCGGTCTTTTTCCGTGGATTGTCGTACCATCATAGAGGATGTAAGAAGTGAAATCCATCTTACGAACGTGCAACAAGAACACATCATATTCATGCTCTTGAATCCAAAACTTTCGAAGAAGGCATATTTTCTAAGTAATTTGCACACAAACGGATTTACACCAAGACGTAAGCAGCAGATGATATTTTCCGTAATAAATTTTGTAGCCATGCGTGCAAATATAGAATTGGAGTGGTTGGCTACAAATTTCGCATATTTTCATTGATGTTTTCTGCAGTATGTAGACTCTTTTGAAAATCTGCAGTATCAAATTTGGATAACAATGATAAAACATAATGGAAAGTACGCAAAAGAACTATTTTTTGACATTTTCTTTGGAAACGTATTGATCAGCCACGTACAAAATAGATTCGATCTGCCCATATAGATTCTTAGTAAAGTTTCATTTATATGTGCATGAAAGAATCGCATGCATCTATTTGCAAATTCATGGAGGAGAAATGTTTGAGAACACATGTTATGTTCGTGGCCCTGTACAATTCATAGGAATAAAAGCAGACGCACTACTTACTTTATCCTGGGCCCAATTTGGAGAGAATCAACGGAATTCATTACGGAAGCAGCCTCTTTCAGTGTGGATGTTTTCACTCTTGAGGTTTACGCATGCGCACGTATGGTTTGTATGATTTTCAGTAATGCTTCTAAGTGCAGCAAATGCATTCTTTGATGTAACTACGTTTTGAGAAACGTATTATGCCTGAAAATTAGAATATAACAATCAAGACGATTCAATTCAATAAAAGGCTTCACATCCAAAGTGATAGACGCGTTTCCTTACAATTTATTGTGAGGGGTTTTGTTGTAAGAAGAAAAAGAAAGGTGGCCTTCTGTTGTAATTTTAAAAGATATCTTGCATTTATAATGGCACATTCTTCATTGTCGTTGTCAAGAGTAGCTTCAGTACTACTTCTGACAGCATTCAAATCGCACAATCTTTCCTCAAATATTCATGTCCATAACAGCATTTTCACAAATGCCTTCACAGCTATCAACAACATACCTCCAAAAAGATTCAATACCATTCGCAGCTACGACTGCAATCAACAAAATCAGCAACATTGTTTCAAGCAACAGGTAACTGCTTTACATGTAGCTTCTATTACGACATCTGATTATTTTTCCAACCTTGAAGATGGTTTGCCGGAGCATAAAAAACGCCAGCATGTCATTGAAATTCAGGCCGCACCTCGATTACACAAAAAAAGAACACGGAGAAGAGCAAAGAAAGTGGCAACTAGCATGACAAAACTTTCTTCAAAATCATCCACAACATTAGCACCTGATCCACAGCCATCAAAACCTACCAATTACCAATACAACCCCATTGATGCTCCCACCACACAAAAACAAAATGGCTCAAAGAACAAAGGACTTTTGTCGAGGGAAGATGAAGCTACATTAACATATGCCATCCGTTCCTTACGCAAAGCCATCAAAATTAGAGACGATTTAGCTCTCTCCAACGAGCTCTCCGATCATACAAAAAAACACAAGCAGAATTCGGACACTGTGACGGAAGAGGAATGGGCAAACGCCTGTGGTCTATCTGTGAATGATCTTAGAAGAGTTATGTTAGCTGGACAAGATGCGCGAACACAATTAGTGTCCAAAAATACAGGTTTGGTAGTGCAAATTGCGAAAAGGTATCACAGTAGAAGTCTCGATAACTCTATACTGACACTGCAAGACATGGTACAAGAAGGCAATTTGGGCTTAATGGAGGCAGCTGAACGATTTGATCCAAGGAGAGGATTTAAGTTTGGAACTTACGCTGCTTGGTGGGTAAGACAAAGGATTTTGAGGTCTATTGCGGACCATTCTAGAGTTATTAGGCTTCCAGCACATGGTAAGTGCTCTATCGACCAAACACTCATGCTCAACATGTTTGATATGGCGCTCTAATGATATGTTAATTAATTGCGGAATGAATTTGAAATGGAACCGATAGTTCATAATATGTTACACACAATAGGTAAGTGCATTTTTGAGAGACGACCATTTTCGAGAACGTTGTTCGTTACCTTTCTGGAAGCTCACCTGATTTTTTCCTTTTCCCCTTCATTACTATATTTCACAGACAAAACACGTAAAGAAATGACACGCCTCATAGGGAGAATTCCTTCCACCCCAGAACTTGCACATGAATTAGGCATACCTGTATCAAAACTTCAGCTATACACTGATTCTTCTCGATCAGTTCTATCGCTGGAAAGTCCTCTCCATCAATCAAAATCAGGAAAAAATATGGTGCAAGATACTCGAACTATCGGAGACAGAATTGCATCCGATAATCCTTCCCCAGAAGATAACGCAGAAGTTAATTTCCTTCGCCAGGATATTCGCGCTGTTATCAATGAACTTAACTCCTTAGAAAGAGACGTTTTAATAATGCGATTTGGATTGGATGATGGAAATTTCAGGAGCATTGGTGAAGTTGCCGATATGTTGGGTATCTCAAGAGAGAGAGCGAGACTTGTCGATGCTAGAGCCATCAATAAACTAAGGCATCCTGGTAGAAATTATAAGCTAAAGGAATATATAGAGGATAATGGGGGCACCAATGATCCAATCGGCTTAGGTATAGGAAAGAAACAATTTTCACCAAATAATTATTTACAAGATGATCAACCTACTCCAGGGAAAGACTTTACACCTGAGCAGTTATGGTCCATATAATAATTCATTCCTATAAGTAGCAGTTTTGATAATCAAAATAATTCCAATACATCTTATCTTAATATTCGGGTATTTTAATTACTACTATTTCACATTTTTCTGCGAAGAATTCTCATACTATAGAGTAAATTGTGGAATCCACCGAAGAGAATGCTAATATTGCAATGTGTGTCTCATTCTCTGAGAACCTTATTTTCTCATTTGTGAAATATGTTTTTGAACTTGAAGAGCAGCAGTGTCATTGAAATTTGCATTTAGAATATCAAGGCAATAGAAGGACAAGATCTCTTGCAATTACTTGACTTGTTTTGATACAGTTTCGACTATCACCTCGTTTGTTTCCCCATAAATTCGTTACTTTTCAGCCCGCAACCCCTCTGGTGGTATAGGTGGAAGTTCAGGGTGAATATAATCCTTTGATTTTCCTGTAGCGTAATTATACCTTGCCTCAAACAATAACTTTGCATACTTATATAGCCAAATATCTCCAGGCATATATGGCTCAATTTTGGAAATAACTTCAGGAGATATTTCTTCCTTCTGTTTCTTTTTGTTTTGCTTATTATTATTTTTCTTGGGGAATTTGGGAGGTTGATCCAAATCTAAAGATATTTGCAATAATTTCATACTCCTAGGGATATCTTCTAACAGGCCAAAATAGACAGTGCGATCTAAATTGTGAGCAGCCTGCAAAGCGTTTGCAGTCATATTCCGTCTCAAATATGATCGTTCTTTTTCATTTCTTGTATTACTTTTTATCCAAGTTGAGCTTGGAGAGGCCGTTCCAGCCAAGAATTCTACACCGCCTAGACCATCTATTAAGGGGTCCATAAACGAGGGATTCTCTAAATATTCCTCAAAAGATTGATGCACAAAAGAATGTGAGCCTTTCTTGGCCCAAGGCAGATTTTTGCTGAAGTGAAAATGTGACGATGCTCTCGCTACTGGATCGCGTAAAAATGATATCACATCGGCGTTTATATCTGGATTTCCCCTTTCTAAAACCCATGACCAATCATAGTGTTCACCTCCTCTGTATTTCTTCTTTCGTTTATTCTTTTTGGTTCTACCTCGTATTACCACTATATCATTCATGAGGCTATCAACTGACGTCCCTCCTGCTTTCGGAATATGTATGAAATAAATATCGTTCTCCGTCTCAGACATCTTTCTTGGATACGGCACCGCTTGGGCACTTGTGACATCTTTAAAATTGGAACTCTGCAAAGGTATAGAAGTAGATGAATGTTTGTTTTCTATTGGTGGATGCGTACTTTTTATATGCGTCAACATGTACAAAGCAAAACAAAAGCCAAATATCAAAAGTTTGCGGACTAATCCCACACTTCCAAATTGTTTTGCTTTAGAAGAATAATTATTGTCAATTTTCTGTTTTTCTATGTTTGAGATATCCACACGACGCCTGAGAGGATTGCTAGTATACTTTGAATCGTTCATGATGTGAAATTTTATGTTGAGAAGTAAAACAAAAAGCTTTTGAAAACTTGCTCAATATAGTCTTTCGAACACCTTTTATGCGGTTTTCAAATAAGAGTTTTATGTGTCGTTCAACACTAATAATATAGTTATTATGATGGTCGATATTTTTCATGGTCAAGTATAATTATGCCCCAGGCTAAACGAACCCGTTCGTAACGGTAAAATCGTCATGATTATATTTGAGCAAGAAAAAAATGAGAACCATACCAGGCTAAACGAGCCCCCACATAAAATTTAGAAAACAGCAAAATAAATTCACTTTTACAAAAAAACCAGCAGATAATAACTATATTCAACAAAATAGAGCACGTAATTTCAAAAATTTTCATGCAATTTTGATGATTTCCTTTGACTTTTGGAACAACATCATGATAACAAAACGGAAAATTCACACTAAAGAAAATGATTTTCCTTTACTTTAAATCACAAAGAATTAATATAACATATCACATAGTCTATTTTGTGATTTATCTCTGGACAAAATATAAAATTAATTTTGGTGCACCGAAATATCGGTGCACCCAAAATGGGGCACCGAACAGATTGGCTTAATAATGAGATTCTCAACTGCTGTTATAGAACTTTAAAATACACAACTCTTTTTGAATGCGCATTTGCAAAGGCTGTGAAAAAGAAATTAAACATGGTAATTAATGAACAATATCTTTAACATTTTGATAAAGATAACTGCCAAACTGCAAATTTTAGATGATTGTAAGCAAAAGAATTGAATGGATAAACTTTACTATGGGGTCCGTAATGTTATTTTATATTCTTTTCACCGCTTTGTACTGTTCGCTTCTTCTTCTATTGCATTTATTTCTCGGTTTTACATTTTTTCGGACAAATAAATCTTTCATTGTCAGGCTTACTTGTCTTTTGAGATAAGTGGGTGTTTTTCTGCCTCATCACCCGCCATACTTGCATCAATAGTTCTCATAGATATGTCTTGGAAAATGGTATCAAGAGCAAACCCAGGAGGTCTACTTACTTCGCTTGAGCTCGCCTCCGTCTCTTTTGGGCTCAATAATTTGCTTCGACTAAGTCCAACAGAGCTTACCTTGCGCTCTTTTACTCCGGTAGTCGTGATACTATTCTTTTCTTTTAAATCTCTCTCACTTGCTTCCTTGAGGTCTCTTGCTGCCAATTTCCAAGCACTCACGCTACTAAATCTTTGATGACTCCGAACAGTATTGCGGGTGAGTTGTTGCAGTGGCATGTTAACATTTCGACGAAGATTATCTGCTGCTTCCTTTCCATCAATATCATGAACAGCGATGAAAATGTCATCAAAAACTACTTCGGATAAACCACGAACATCAAAGTCGTTGGGATCATCTCCAAATGGATCATCCAATTCCATTGCTACATACTCAAGTCCAACAAAACCATATGTCACAAAAAAGATGATCAAAAATAAGGCAGGAAGACGGATGATGTCGTCCATTATAGCAAGTGGAAGACTGAATACCTGTATTTCGCGTTGGTAACAAGAAATGAAGAAAAAATGTAAGGTCACTTTGTGTCAGCATAAGTAATTTTTCAATTGACATGTTACGTTTGACTTACCCACACAAATAAAAATGTTCTTGTCATTTGGACAAGTGGGAAGGGAAAAGGAGTATTTGCCAGTTTGTTTAATCCATGATATGCGGAAACAAAATCAGAAACAAATACTAAGAGACGCAATTCCTTATTCACGTGTATAGGCTCCTTTAAATAGTCTCCGTTAGACATTATGACAGTCCTCAGAAAAATAATCAAAACCAAAGGAGTCCTTTCGTTGGAACCACCCACTGCCATGAGGAGAGCTTGAACTTCATCGATCGTCAATTCAGATGTCTTCACAACCTGTTCCTGTTTTGAGGGGTATTCTAAAATGCAAACTAAGGTTCTTAAAAGGACAATAGATCTTCGTGCAATTTCAGCTCTCCATTTTTTGGCTCCTAATAAATACATGAATATGTGAGAAAAAATAGCGAAAATTGCTAAAAGTCAAATTGTATTTCTTGCTTTCGTAACTGACCTCCTGAATCATCATATCTTGTAAAACAAATTATATGCTGAATTAATTCCCTTGTTGAAAACATGGCCTTATCTAGAAAGTCACGGGCTTCTGTAAATCTTGTATAAGCAATACTTGTTCTTGTCACAACTAGGAAGGAAACCATAGCAGACATGAATGTATGGCCTTTATCACTAAATGTCCAATCAATATCTAGATACTTTTTCATATAAAATATAATTAAAGTGATGAAACAATTTGTTAAGCAGTAGGGGATAACCTTGGGAAAAATTGATCCATGCATTTGTGTAATCACAGAAATATGATTCTGTAACGTAATCAAAGAATTAATCAAATGAGAAAAATGAATAACAACATCAATAGGCATGGAGTTAATTGCATCTTGACCTTTGCAGACGTACCGTGCTATCAAAATTAACAGCAATCGTTTTACGTTCCGAAACAACATTGTGTTGCTCTTCATCTTCTATGTAATCTTCTTGCTTTTTGACAAATTTTTTCAGTTTCGAGATGAATTGTTTCGGTAGATCCTTATCCTTCTTCGAGCTTGGCACACCTGAAAATTTCACTTCCATGCTGTAGCGTGTGTGAAAAACTTGATAAATGAAAAGGAGATCTGGGAATAACTCTTGGATAAAAACGTTGACTACAAACGACGAAGTTTTTATGATGATCTATTTAGGATAAGATCGTTAAAGAAGATGAATAGTCGTGATTTTACTTCCGACTATATTATGCATGTTAAGCCGATTCAGAATTATTGAACATCGATGCATTAGTATGCATGCTACGTTTCATAACGGATTAATCAGCAAGGATTTGCGAGCATGTAGGTGCATTAAATAGGTGCTTCAATTAACAAGAATCACAATGTGCAAGGATATTTAACATGTCAGTCTTTTACAATTTTCTCTAAGTATCTGAAAAAGTATCTTCTTATTGAGTCACGAGGACGTGTTGGTCGATGGCGATGAATATAGATTCGGTACTTGAATTGGTGTATCGTCTTGTATTTTCGCCATTGGCGGGCTACATAACCTATAGATGTAGTAACTGTGAGCTTATTTTACGTGTAACAATGAAGAAGGTATGTACGTACGTACAACAAAAACGACGATATCAGAAATGGAGAAGAGAAAATTCCATATATAATTTACATACATGAGAAAACTTCTTGAAGATATTCTGTAATTTCGAAGGATAACGCTTAGTGTTAATGACAACACATCAAAATACTAGTCGTATAAGGTAGGTTTTTTGTTCTTGACAGCTATGCATTATTATGCAAAAAATACCTTTTAGGCCTCATATCTGGTGTTGTTGCAGAGAAAGATAATAACAGTCGCTAGATTACTCACCTTCAAGATTTTTAAATTATTCAAGTTGCAAAATTATCGCAAATATGAGCAACGCTTCAAACGGTGGAACTACAAAAGAAAAATTTAACAGCGTTCGGGAATCTTGGTTTAATCAAGATGCAGGAGCTTTGGTGACGGCCAATTACTTAAATGGTCGGTTTATGTACAGAACTCACTGTCATAAAACCGTTCTCTTTAGTCAGCAGGGTTCCGTGTGGCAGGACGTACTACCATACTGCATCATCAATGCTATTCTGACTCTCATTGTTGTTGTCTGCAAACGAACGGATTTTTATGATTTCACTTTTAAGGATCAGGGCCATAGTTACATGTCTATGTTGGTGTCTTTTTTAGTGGTAACTAGAAGTAGCATTGCTTATCAGCGATATGGTGAAAATGGCACTTTGGTTTCAGATATGATGATGAGTGCGAGGGAGTTAGTACAGCACACAGTATTGTTTACAAGAAATGAAACAGATCCTGAGGCAAGAAAGTTTCGTATGGAGGTGAGAAGAATTTTCATTCATTCTTTTATGGGTTTAGATTGTATCTAAATTCGAATCTACTAAATACCACAGATTTCCCGGCAAATGATTATATTGCTCCGAACAGTCATGTATGTGCTAAGAAACGAACCAGATCGAGACAAGCTTTATTTAAAAGATTGTAATGATAGGGAAAAGGAAGCGATAGCTGTATCTCTTGGAGAGGCAAATGAAAGAACACCAAATGTCATGGTGATTTTTTTACGCAGTTCCATTGCATCCCACATCAAAAAATTGAAAAAACCATTAGATGTAAATGAAGTGAGTGTTTGAAAAAAATTGAATTTGGTTTTTAATGATGTGGTATAATATTCTAATGATCTGTGTTGTTGTTGTTTTTTGAATATGACATTAGGAATTGGCTCTTCTCACAAATGTCTCTAACTTTATTGGAGCATATCATAAAGTAATGAAACTAGTAAATTCCCCATTTCCGTTTCCTCTCGTTCAAATGACACGAACACTTCTCTTTATTTGGGTAAGTCTATTTATATAATGATTATCATTCGTATTTTGAAATAGTATCAATAATAAATATTGACTGCCGATTGCTTTTCTTTTTTCGACAGATCTACAGTCTCCCATTTGCACTTGTGGATAAAATGGAGACGTTGGTTGCTCCTGTCATCGTAATGTTTTTCATGACATTTGGATTCTTAGGACTTGAATTTTTATCACTCATCTTGGATGATCCATTTGGGCTACATCCCATTGATTTTGATGTGGTAAATATGGGAAAGGTAAGATTGTTACTTTGCGTTCGTATCTGATTCGAGCAATGATGGAAGTGATGAAGTATTTTATATGCTTATTTTTTTGTGGTTGATTTATACAGATTGTCTTCGATGATATTTATATTAATCTTCATGACGTGGATGGACAACAAGCTAAAGAAGAATTGCAAAAAGTGACTTCCTCCACTTTGTCAAAGGCGATCAAGAAAGAAGTTCGTGGACATGCACGGGGATTTTCATGTCATCAGCATTGGACAAGTTTGGATGTACCTGATACCGTGAAAGAGGAAGATGGCCTTGGTGGATCTCTTCAGGAAAAGACGAGTGACCAAAGTGTTGGGTCGAGATATTTTTCCATGGATGATACATATAGAAAAAAGACTCCAACATTAGTGGAAGTGAGTGAGGAAGGAGTAGGAGAAGGAAGAACTGTTGGGAGTAATATAAGTTACCAAAAAAATTCACCAGAATAGACTTTCGATGAAATGATGATTTTAAATAAACGAATTTGAGTGTATCACAATGTCAATAATGTGTTTTAATGTAAGCGTAATATAAATTATAAGCATTATCAATCTATCACTATTATACGACTTCAATTTTTCACGTACGCACTATGTACATACTAGCTCCATATTAGCTTCATAACTGTGATATATCTCAAACACATAAACGCAATTA
>Ga0209092_10005500_pt1 | contig 10256 bp, 13 predicted proteins | sample FraStrMetagenome_FD_187446 | JGI IMG/M metagenome (GOLD analysis project Ga0209092, IMG submission 187446) | Marine eukaryotic phytoplankton communities from Arctic Ocean - Fram Strait ARC3M Metagenome (SPAdes) (version 2) | ecosystem: Environmental > Aquatic > Marine > Oceanic | place: Fram... | reverse complement strand
CATATCGAAGTTCCAATACTCAGCAAACAAATATAACTATGATTCACAAGCCTACATATACAGTAAGTTATTCGGATATGAATTCTTGTTTATAGTTATAGATAAAACCACACATCAAATAGGTATGTTTGATTGTTCACCGAAGTTCTACGAACGAGGTGAAGATAAGGTACGTAGAGCAGCAGAAGCTTATGATCTGTTTTACAAGACCGAGGAATTTGATCCTAAACAGTATTTCATAAGCAAAACCCTATAAAAATATAATCATGGGAAGAACAAAAATGAAGACCTGTACAATTTCAGGCAACAAGTATGCGGCTAATACTAAAAACTTTTATGTTAACCACAACGCATCAGACAGTCTGCACCCTTACCACAAAGGCTTTGACAACTTTAGAAGAGCAACAAACGCAAGTGTAGAGCAAGTAAGAAAATTAGTAACCTTAATAAATAATTAATATGGCAAGTATAATTAAAGCAAGTCTAAATCTAGACGCAATACCTAAAGATAAAATCTATGTAGGTAAAAAAGGTAAGTATCTACCAATTACAATAACTATTAACGATGAGCTAGATCAATTTGGTAATCAAGGACCTGTAGTTGTAGAGCAGACCAAAGAAGAGAGAGATCAAAAAACAGCAAAGACTTACTTAGGTAATGTTAAGGTTGTTTGGTCTAATGGAACAAATGTTGAACCAGCTCCAAGAGAAGGTGCTCCAGCTCCGGCTGCAACAGCTCCTCAAGCTGACGACCTACCATTCTAAATGAGTAAGGAAGAGATCAATGGATTTCTGGTTGATAAATTCAATCAGCACAACCTAAAAGAAGGCGCAGCGCAGGGGACTTGTCCCCTGTGTTCGTCTGATAGGAAACCCAAAAATGCTAAAGCACAATGTGCTAGCTATGATTGGGAACGTGGTCTCGGTACCTGTCACAACTGTGACACTACATTTCAATTACATACCTATCAACGTAAAGGTGCTAGCGAAAGAGTCTATACAAGACCTGTTACGCCTGAACAATTTGACGAGGTAAGTACAAACGTTGAAACGTGGTTCGGTACAAGAGGTATTTCAAAGCAAACATTATCAGACCTTCAGGTAACTGAGGGCTCTGAATGGATGCCTCAAACGAGTAAGAATGAAAATACCATACAGTTTAATTATTTCATGGGTGATCAGTTGATCAACATTAAATATAGAGATGGTAGAAAGAATTTCAAGTTATACAAAGGTGCGGAAAAAGTATTCTATAATATTAACAGTGTTGTAGGTTATGATTGGTGTGTTGTTGTAGAAGGTGAAATGGATGTGCTAGCTTTACACGAAGCTGGTATCAAGAATGCAATATCTGTACCTAACGGTGCTACGTTGAACACAAACAACTTAGATTACCTAGATAATTGCATTGACTACTTAGACGATAAGACTAAGATAATATTAGCTGTTGATGCCGATGCTGCTGGTCAAGCTTTAAGAACTGAGTTTATACGTAGACTTGGTGCTGAGGTTTGTTATCTAGTAGATTTTAACGGACAGAAAGATGCTAATGAATATTTAATAGAGAATGGTGCTGAGGCGTTGAGAAATACTATACACGACTCAAAGCAAGTACCTTTAGAAGGAGTAACCACATTATATGATATACATGACGAAGTTAAAGAATTTGTTACAAACGGTTTTAAACCAGGTTTCCAAGTTGGACTCAAAAACTTTGATCGCATTTTTAGTACTTATACCGGGCAGTTTATTACTGTTACTGGTATCCCTAGTTCTGGTAAGTCTGACTTTGTTGATCAAATGGTTGTTGGTTACAATAATCAGTATGGTTGGAAGACTGCGTTTGCTAGTCCAGAGAATCAGCCAACATATCTCCACGCTCACAAACTGATGCGTAAGACTTGGCAAGATATGCCAACTCAAGGTGATATTGGTGGTGACAAATGGTTAGAAGTAACTCAAAAGGTTAATGACAACTACTTTTTCATAGATATGGAGAGGTATACGTTAGAGTCAGTATTAAAGAAAGGCGCCGAGCTTGTAAAGCGAAAAGGTATTAAATGTCTAGTGATTGATCCTTACAATAAAGTAAGAGATACAAATGCTGTGTCAGATGATGTTAATCGTTACACTATGGATTACCTAGCAAAGATAGAGACATTTGCTAAAAAGTATGATGTGCTAGTATTTATAGTAGCTCATCCAACCAAAATGTATAAAGGACAAGATGGAAAAATTGAAGAACCTACTATGTATAATATTAAAGGTGGAGGTGAATGGTACGACGCGTCCTACCATGGATTGCTGGTACATCGTGATTACGATGCTAAAACTACTAAAGTTAAGGTACTCAAGGTTAAGTTCCAAAACCTCGGTGAGAACGGAGCTGAAAGTCATTTTACTTGGGAACCTAGATCTGGCTCTTTCATACCAAATGAACCGATAACACAAGAAGTCGATGGCCTTCCGTGGGAGTAGTTACAAGCCTAAGTCTAAAAAGAAACAAAAGCTACAGTTTCACCCTTACACAAAGCTAGACATGAAAAGAATTGCTTGGTGTATGAGTAAAAAAATATATGTAGCTACATCTCCTAAGGGCACTGATTGGAAAGTTGAAATCAGAATGAATGATGGTGATTGGAAGCTAGACCCTGGAGTATATGACTATAACGAGGCTCACAAAAAAATGTACGAATACTATAAATACTATTATGATAAATACAATAAATAACAAAGTCTTTAGAACAGCGAATGTGGCCTACGAATATCTACATGATCAGATATTACAAAATGGCGTAGCATTCGGAGATACTAAAGCTCTGTTCAATGTAGGTTTCTACATTACAGACCCTAAGAATAGGAAAATAATAAACCGCGAACGTAAATGGTCTGAAGAGTATGCTGAGGCTGAGTGGCAATGGTATAGATCTGGAGATCCACATATCAGCACGTTAGGTGATATATACGGTAAAGTACCTGAAATATGGAAACGTATGGCTGATCCTAAAGGTTACGTTAACTCTAACTATGGTTATCAATGGGAACGCAACTCACAATTAGAGATGGTTATTGAAATGCTAAGGCAGAACCCTGATACTAGACAAGCTTGCGTATCTATATATGATGGTAAAGAAATCAGTGATTATGCTTTCGATACGCCATGTACTTACGCTGTACAGTTTACAATTGTCAATAATAGGCTCGATATGTGTGTTACGATGCGATCTAACGATCTTTGGTACGGTTTTTGTAATGATCAATATCAATTCTCTAAACTGCAAGAGATGGTCTCTGAGAGGCTAGAGATTGAGACTGGTGTTTACTATCACTTTGCACACAACATGCACTTATACAACGATAAGATATGACATATTACTTATATCACATACCAGGCAAAAAGGTTGGTGTAACAACAGACCTTAAGCGTAGAGTAGAAGATCAACAGGGTTATGGTCCTGGCGAATACGAAATAATCGAATCATCTGATGATATAGATTTTATCTCTGAAGGCGAAATAATAATGCAAAAAGCCTTCGGTTACAAAGTAGACCAAATACCATACAATAAATTAAATTGCAATAAAAATAAATTAAATAAAATGAAAGTAAACATAACAGAACAAACAACAACGTTCCCTTGTCCAGTAAACAAGCTGAAGGGACAACTTATGGATAGCATAGGTATGAGATGGATGACAGAGCACGGTGAATTTAATATCACACCCGCTACTATAAAGTGGATAATGAAGAATATAAAAACTTCAATGTTCAATGAGCAAAGATCGTATGTGTATAACAAGGCGTTTGCTAGGTTCTACGATAACCATGATGCGTATGATCAATATGACGGCAAAACATTAACTGGTGGAATGTCAGAGCAAAAAGTTCCTGAATGCTGCGATGAGCCTGAGTTTGCTAGAAGACCTAGACAGACAGTTGGCTTAAATGATTTTGACTTAATAAGAATGTGGGCTAATCAAAGAGGTATATACAAACACGGCGATACAAAAACACAGTCACTAAAACTTGTTGAAGAAGTTGGCGAGATATGTAGAGCTATACTTAAAGAAGATCACGACGAAGTTGTCGATGGTATTGGTGATGCTGTGGTTGTACTTACAAACTTAGCTGAATTACAAGGCGTTCGAATTGAACACTGCATAAAGGAAGCATACAAAGTTATAGCAAAGCGATCGGGTAAAATGGTTAATGGAACATTTAAAAAAGACTAATATGAGTAGTAGAGAAATTTCAGACGCCAAAAGAGGCATTGTATCTAGAGAATCTTATGGTTTTAGAGATCCAGTAGTTAAAAACGTTGTAGATAAATTTGTATCAAGATCAGATGTTGGTTATGAAAAGTACGGTAGAACGTTAGATGATGAGCGTAGAGGCAAACATAAAAACCTAGCTGGATATCTTAATGATATACAAGAAGAATTAATGGATGCAATATTGTATATACAAACAGCACGCGAAGAACTTGCTGACAGAGATGCTAGCTCAAGAGCTTTAGCCAACGCTGTGCTTGGTAATGATTATGATGATGAAGAGGAAGATTAGTCGAAAGAAAGGTCCTGTCAGAGCTAAGAAAGTTAGCTTTGATGGGATCAACTTTGCCTCAGGTCTTGAGAAGTATATGTACATAGCTTTGCAAAAGAATAAAATCAAAGCTGAGTACGAAGGTAAAACCTACGAGTTACAACCGGGTTTTATGTTTGATACTGACTCATACGAAAGGCAAGGTAACGGTAAAGGTGATATGGTTAATAGAGGTAGAAAGAAAATACTGAACATTAAATATACACCTGATTTCGTAGCTGATTCATTTATAATAGAGTGCAAGGGAAGAGCTAATGAGAGCTTTCCAATACGTTGGAAAATGTTCAAGAAACATGTAAAAGAGTGTATTCCACATGTAACTTTATATAAACCACAGAATCAAAAAGACTGCGACAAAGTAATTGAATTAATAATAAAACATAACAAAAAATGACAAATGAAAATTGGGAACTAAGCTTTGGCACTTATACTGGTATCTTACTAGGTTTTAGGACTTACGAAGAACAGTTTAAAACAAACCACGTGCTTTATATTCCGTTTGTAGATGTCTGCTTAACAATATGGAAGAAATGATAGATACAAACAATAAAATACTATCGGACATAACAGTACACATGAAGTATGCTAAGTATGTTCCGGAGTTAAATAGAAGAGAAACTTGGGAGGAATTGGTAACTCGAAATAAGGAGATGCACCAAAAAAGATATCCTGATTTATATAACGAAATAGAAGAAAACTACAGGTATGTCTACAAGAAAAAAGTTTTACCAAGTATGCGAAGCCTTCAGTTTAGTGGTAAGCCGATTGAAATATCGCCGAACAGATTATACAACTGTAGTTACTTACCTATCGATCACGTTGATAGCTTTAGCGAAACTATGTTTCTTCTACTATCTGGTTGTGGCGTAGGTTATTCCGTTCAACACCACCACATAGAAAAACTACCACACATAACCAAGCCTTTTGATATGAGAACAAGAAGGTTTGTTATTGGTGATAGTATTGAGGGTTGGTCTGACGCAATTAAGGTTTTAATCAAGTCTTATTTAGGCTCTAAGAGATCATCTAAGATAAAGTTTGATTATTCTGATATTAGACCAAAGGGAGCAAGACTTGTGACCTCAGGAGGAAAAGCTCCAGGGCCACAACCGTTAAAAGAATGTTTAGTAAAAATCAAAGGAATATTAGATGCGAAGAAAGATGGAAGTAAACTATCAACACTGGAAGTCCACGATATCATCTGTTATATTGCGGATGCTGTGCTTGCTGGAGGAATCAGACGCGCCGCTCTTATATCATTATTTTCAGCGTACGATGAAGAAATGATTTCGTGTAAATCAGGTAATTGGTGGGAAACCGATCCACAACGTGGAAGAGCTAACAACTCGGCTGTACTTATCAGACACAAAATAACTAAAGAGTTCTTTATGGGCTTATGGAAACGTATTGAGCTATCTGGTTCTGGTGAACCTGGAATATACTTAAACAATGATAAAGACTGGGGCACAAACCCTTGTTGCGAAATAGCTTTGCGTCCGTTTCAGTTTTGTAATTTATGTGAGGTTAATGTATCAAACGTAAAAGATCAAGCTGATTTTAATGCTAGAGTTAAAGCCGCATCATTCATAGGAACATTACAAGCTGGATATACTGAATTTCATTACTTAAGAGAAATATGGCAGGAAACAACAGAGAAAGACGCTCTTATCGGTGTGTCCATGACAGGAATAGGGAGTGCCGTTGTGCTCCAAATGGATATGAAGGAAGGTGCAAATATCGTAAAACGAGAAAATGCACGAGTTGCAAAATTAATAGGTATAAACAAAGCCGCTCGTACGACGTGCGTGAAACCTGCAGGAACGACATCTCTCGTGCTTGGAACATCATCAGGTATTCATGCGTGGCACAATGATTACTATATACGTAGACTGCGCGTAGGGAAAAATGAGCCAATTTACAAGTACTTATTGGCTCACAACCCTGAGTTAGTGCAAGATGAATATTTCAGACCACATGACACCGCTGTTATAGAGATACCTCAGCGATCTCCTAAAGGCTCCATACTAAGAACTGAATCTGCATTTGATTTGTTGAAACGTATAAAACACGTGGCTTCAGACTGGGTTTCATCTGGCCATAGAAAAGGATCAAACACTCATAATGTATCTGCAACAGTTAGTTTAAAAGAAGATGAATGGGATAAGGCTGGAAAATGGATGTGGGATAACAGAGAGTGTTATAACGGTTTGTCAGTTCTACCTTATGATGGTGGAACATATACTCAAGCTCCATTTGAGGATATAACCGAAGAAGAGTTCAATAAAAGAGTTAAGTTGTTAAACGATGTAGATTTATCTATGATTGTTGAAATGACTGACGAAACAGATCTATCAGGTGAATTAGCTTGCGCCGGTGGTTCTTGTGAAATATCAAGCTTATAATTAAATTAAATATCATGAATAAATTAAGTAACACTTTCGATGAATTGCAAAATGCAATTAACGATTGTCAAATCGACGTAACTAAGTTCGTTGAAGGAAATAACTCTGCTGGAACGCGAGTTAGAAAAGCTATGCAGACTATAAAGTCTTTAGCTCAAGATGTTAGAGTGGAAGTCCAAGATCAAAAGAACTCTGCATTTTAAAATTGTTTGTTTGTTTTGTTAAATGAAAAAAGGGATAACTATTAAGTTGTCCCTTTTTTTTATACTGCTACCGTAAAGATAGTGATCATAATCACTAGATATACTAGCCAACTAAGATCTATTTCGTTTGTTTCCATGAGTGTATAGTCACTCGTTCGTACAATGTATTAATAATTACTATGTTAAGAAATTGTTAAATTACCTCGTGTTAAGCGTTATATATTATCACTTTCCTCGTGTAGCAATATAAATTCTAACACTAACTCTTCGCTTTCTAAGTTTATTCCGTATATCATATTACTTTGTATTTAGTTTTACCTCCTTCTTTGTATGCTTTTAAACATCGATTCCTATTGTCAATTTCATTGACATAACTAATGTGTACCCAATTAGGATTCTTATCATCACCAAACTCCCAGATCATTTGATCAAAGTTTAAATTCTCTTTAATCCACTCATACATCTCAGCGTTAGTCTTTTTACAACCACCGTCATCTATATCCATAGCTTGACCTTTACAATGTTGAGATGTAGTCGACCCGCCAATAGCTTTATTTAAAGCTTTGCCTCTATAAAAACTATTAATTCTTATTGGTCCACCAACCCACTTTCTTAACGGCTCAAATATCTGCTCAGCTATCTCTTTCATGTTAGCTAGCTCAAATTGATTTGGTGTGTTATCTAAACCTCTTCGTGTAGCTGTAGTGCTATATACTCCTTCTTTGTCGCTTATATGTTTACTTATCATTTTTAAAATATCTTTCTATTGTATTATCGTTATACCTGTAAAACAAGACCCCTGTTTGATTCTTTTTAGCTGGACGTCCTAATATATCTGTTATGCTAATTAGTTCCCTAGATGACGTCCTAAGAGGCAAGGGACCAACCCAAGTTCCATTACAATAATCGTATGTAGCTTGGCACACTAAGTCCCATTGATTATCACAACAATATTCGTCTACTAGTATAACCCACGCGTAACAAGGGTCATTTAACCAGTAAGGATTGCCTGGACCACCAATGCAATTAGCATTATATAAACAAAGTGTAGAATCACTAGTATTAGCAATTGGTTCGTAGTTATATGCTGCTTGATCCATGCAACCCACAAAGACTTCGATACATGCACCGTTATCCGTGTTAGCCAATGAATCGTAGTTAAGAGCCAAACTATCCATACACCCATAAGCATAAGCAATACAACTAAAATCCTCCGTGTTTGCTGTTGGGGAATAATTAAGCGCAGAAGGGTCCGTGCAACCATATATGTAAGGAATACAAGAATTGTTATCAGCATTAGCTAGTGGGTTATAATTAAAAGCAGTGGTATCTGTACAGCCATAAACAAATGGGATACAACTACCATTATCACTGTTTGCTAGTTGGTCATAGTTAAACATCGTTGGGTCGGTGCAACCATAAACAAACGGCACGCAAGTGTCGGGTGATGTTGCAAGTGGATTATAATTAAACATTGTCCCATCCATGCACCCATATATGTAGTCAACACAACCACCGTTATCTACGTTAGCGGTTGTATCGTAATTATAAGCAGTAGAATCCATGCATCCAAAAACAGCTATAATTATACAACTGTCTTGCACGTTTATATCTGTGTAGTAGCCATTAGTAGTATCTGAGTGATACTCTAGGTAAGCTGGAAATATACAACCTGGGAAGTAATAACACGGCTCACTAATATTAGCTGTATCTACATAGTTGTAGGCTATTGAATCCATACACCCATATACTTTTTCCTCACAAGTCGTACCACAATCAGTAAACCCTTGGTAAAGGGTGAAAGCTACTCCTGGTGTGGCAACGGGAACTTCTATAATAATACCCTCTGGTCCAGTTAAAGTGAACCCACATTCTAAAGCTGTTCCCTGTGCTTGTTGACTAACAAATAACATAGCGCTAACATCTGCTGGTGCATATAAGTCTAGGTAAAAAGTTTCACTGTAACCGCTGTCAAGAGCAAAAGCAGTAGTATCATTATTTTGATATATTTCTAGTGTAGTTCCAACCCAACCATTTCCAACAAGATCATACAGTACTAGTTCGTAAGAACACTGTGCAATATATTCCATTGAATTAGCTAGAGAATCGTAGTTGAACATTGTGCTATCAATGCAACCATATATTTTTAAAGTAGCGCAGCTACTATCACTTACATTGGCTAACGGATCAAACTCTAAATAGTTGTAATCTATACAGCCAAGAACAGGAGGAGCTGGAACACAAGTATCAGAGATAAACGCGTGGGTGGAATCTAACCCGAAGTTTGCTACATTACCGTATACCAAGGTATCTCCACATTGCGTTACATAATACGATCCATCTTGCCCTCCCCATAAACTACCAGCCAATCCATCTCCGTACTGATCATAAATAGTAAATGTCATACTTCCTTCAGGAAGACAATTAACTATAACTTGAGGTTGGTAGTCGGGAACATTAGGATAAGTACCTCCTGAAAGAAGTATATTACCTAACGAATCTTTTATATCCCAAGAAGTTTCTTCTGGGTATTGGTCTAGGTTTATTGATACTATAGTTTGTACACACGGTGTTGGTGGGCCAGGCGGTGGGCACGGTAGCACTGTTATAACTGTATCTCTTTGAAAAAAGGAACCAACAACTGGGTTCCAATCTATTAAATTACCTTGACAACTATTACCCATTATAAATGAAGCTGGTAGAGACGATGTCCAACCATCTCCATAGTTATCTCTTAAACTAACGGTGTAGTCTCCACTGAAAACAGGTAGTATAGTGTCTAGTACCTCATAAGGAGTTGTTGGTTGGTAATACATGGAAGTGTCTCCATAAGAGTTAGAAACCATAAAGAAGTTAGATTCTGTTGGCGCATAGAAATCAAATGTTACTTGAAACCTAACCCATGAATCTTGGCTAAATAATAATGTTGGTAAAAGTAGTAATGTAAATATTGATTTTCTCATTTTTTAAAAGTCACTCATTAATAATTCATCTATAAATCCTTGTATTTCTTTTCTAGTTGCTTTCATACTAAATGATATGTCAGCTTG
>Ga0209092_10005499_pt1 | contig 10258 bp, 2 predicted proteins | sample FraStrMetagenome_FD_187446 | JGI IMG/M metagenome (GOLD analysis project Ga0209092, IMG submission 187446) | Marine eukaryotic phytoplankton communities from Arctic Ocean - Fram Strait ARC3M Metagenome (SPAdes) (version 2) | ecosystem: Environmental > Aquatic > Marine > Oceanic | place: Fram... | reverse complement strand
TGGCCAGGCTCGAGCGCGGCGAGGGCGTGTGGCGCGTGTGGCTCGACGGCTGGAGCGGCAAGGCCGGCGCGTCCTGCGCGGGCTTCTACCTGCCGTTCCCCGCCGCCGACAACGAGGCGCTCGAGGACGCCTTCAAGGCGAAGGGCACCGGCGCACGCGTCAGCGTGGCCGGGGGGCGCGTGGTTGCGTGGGTGACGGACGAGGCGACGCCCGACGGCGGATGGCGGCAGATGTCGGCTGCCGACGAGACGATCTGGAGGGAGGTGGAGCGTTGGGAGGCGCCGCCGGCGCCCTCCTCGCGGCCCGAGGCGTCGTCGTCAGCCCCGGAGGCGCAGGATGAGGAGGCGGCGCCCGCGCCGCTCGACGAGGCGCAGCGTGCGAGGCTCGGCTCGCTCAAGGTGGCCGAGCTGCGCGCGTTGCTCGAGGGCGGCGGGATCGAGGTGGCGGGCAAGAAGGCGACCAAAGCGGCGCTGCTGCAGCAGATCGAGGCCGCCGTCGCCTCCGGCGCTCTGACGCTCGGCCCAGAGCCCGCCGCCGCCGCGGCGCAGCCAGAGCCCGCCGCCGCGGAGGGCGGGCGCGCAAAGCGCGGCCGAGCAGAGCCTCTGGAAAGGTCGTCCAAGGCGGCTCGCACGGCCGAGGCGGCGGAGAAGAAGGCCGCGGCAGAGGCGGCGGAGGCGGCAGAGGCGGAGGCGGAGAAGAAGGCGGCCGCCGAGGCTGCCGCAGCAGAGGCGGCGAGGGTGGCGGCGGAGGAGGCGGCGGCCGAGGTGGCGGAGAAGGCACGCCTCGAGGAGGCGGCAGCGGCAGAGGCGGCGGCGGCAGAGGCGGCGGCGGCAGAGGCGGCGGCGGTTGAGGCGGCGGCGGTTGAGGCGGCGCGCGTCGCTGAAGCGGCTCGGATCGAGGCGGAGAGGGCCGCGGCGGAGGAGGCGGAGCGGCTGGCGGCGGAGGAGGCGGAGCGGCTGGCGGCAGAAGCGGCGGCGGCCGAGGCACGTCTGTGAGTCAAAAGGTGGTAGACGCATTGCCGACCTTGAGTCTCACTGCTGTGGCGTCATGTGCGCTGTAGGCGGCGAGGGTGGCGGCGGAGGAGGCGGCCGCCGAGATTGCCGCCGCAGAGGCGGCGAGGGTGGCGGCGGAGGAGGCGGTTTTGGCGCGTGCGGCGGAGGAGGAGGCGGCGGCGGCGGACGAGGCGGCGGCAGAGGCGGTACTCGCCGCAGTCAAGGCGAGGCGTTTAGCTACAGCGGCTGCGAAGGTCAAGGCGCAGGAGTTGGCGGCGGCAACGGCGGTGGCGGCGGCCAAGGCGAGTGCGGAGGCCGGGGAGACCGCGGCCGATGCTGGCGCCGCCGAAGACGCCGCCGCAGACACGGGTGCAGACGCGGGTGTGGACGAGGGAGCTGCCGCCGAGGGTGCTGCCGCCGCCGCAGACGAGGGCGTGGCGACATCGTTTGCGCAGCTCCGGCGTCGGGCCGAGGAGGAGGGGGCGGCAGCAGCTGGGGCGGCGGACCGGCCGCCGACGCATGGCGCCAGCAGCAGCGAGCCCGTGCCGGCTGCCGCGCCAGCAGAAGCTTTGGTCGCGCCCGCCATGGAGGACAGCGACTCGGACCGCACAGAGGACGAGGCGGCAGCGGAGGACGAGGCGCCGGCTGGTGGGTTCGCTGAGAGGACGGAGGCATTGGACGGCGAAGCAAACAGCGACGCCACCGCGCCCAACAGCGACAGCGACGCGACGGCCCCCAACACCGACGACGAGGAGTGAACGACCGAGAGGCGTTTCGGGAAAACCACTGCTGGTGGACTATACACTCTGCTGTCCACATGAAACACTCTGTTCCTCTCTTTGTACTGGGCGTGTATACACAGCCGTCAGGAGCGGCCTTGTGTGCCACTGACATCGGAGAAATAATCTATGCACTACACGGCTTTATGTGGCTGGCTAGACCGTATAGGGACGCTCTAGTTCCAATTCCTGTGAAGCATCCCTGGCCACGTTGGAATGCGGAGATAGTAACTGCTCTCTGTAGTGCCCCCTTTGGCACTTTGCCCTCCTGTCCCGCGTGACTCTCTGTCTCACATGAGTTTCTCTTCCTTCCCTCGATTGTGTCACGCGGGTTTGCTTTCTGTGCGTCTTTCGTGCGCGGCTCGCGCCCTCCTTCTTGTGTCTTACATCCTTGTGCGAGACCCCGGCTGCCCATCCGAGGCCATACGCCGGTGCCACCCTCGCATTTCCAAACGTGGTGACCCGCTGAAGGACAGGTGCCCGGCACGTGCAGTGCCGTCAAAAATGACACCGTCAACCGACAGCCCGACAAACCCGACCGTCCCCATCGCGACGGACAAATACGGCGCTGCGCTCTCGCTTCCACGCAAGCAGACGAGCGTCACACCTGTGCTGAACCAGTTCGAAAACTACGTGAAGCGCACCGGACGCTTTCAACGCCTCATCGAACAGGGAGCCGTTTACATCAAAGGCACCGTCTATGTCCGCGGCCGCGACGACCTCGCGATCCTCGCCAGCGGCACGACAGGCCCTACGTACACCTTCCAGAAACCTTGCCCCTCGACCCCGGGCCGCGTGCAGCAGTTCAAGTCGTTCACGGGCGAGGAAGTGCCCGACGTCCCGACCTCCGAAAAGGACCCTCTTGGAGCGCTCTCCCAACTCAAGGTCAGCGTCGCCGCGGTCGAGGAGGAGGACGGCACGCTCGCGCGCTCTCTCTACGAGATGATCGAGGACAAGTCGTGGGCTAACGACCTCATTGTCCAGGCAAAGCGGAGCGGCCTCAAGATGCTCGAGCTCCTCCGCGAGTTCGCCGACACTGCCGATGAGTCCGACGCGGCGACCGCCCAGATCGCGTACAACAAGCACACGCAGAGCGGCATCCCAGGCGCGCTCTCTCGCAAGTCCTTCGATTCCTTCATCGAGAAGGCCGAGTCGTTGCAGCTCGCGCTACCCGCTGACGCCCGCGACGGCGCGATGCGGCAGCGAGTCATGATCGAGACCGTCCTCCTCATGGCCAACCGTCCGTTTTACGACCTGTACCAAGTGGCGAAGCTGTCGCGGCCGTGCAAGACCGTCGACGACACGCTGGCGCTTGTCCGCCACATGCTCGACGAGGACGAGAAGAAGTCTGCCCTTCTTGCCGCCACCGAGGGTACCTCAGGCGGGATAGGCGTCGCGCTACCGACCGCCCCGTCCAAGGACCCACGCAAGTCGGACGAGGTCGACGACCGCGTTGCTGGCGGAGCCCGGAGTGGCCCCAAGTCCACCCCTCTCGTGTGGAAGGACGGCATGGAGAAGTGCTTCTGCGGCGGGGGCCATCTCTTCGCCAATTGCGAGTTCCGCTCCTTCCCGCGCGTCTGGGACCCGTCTAAAGGCAAGGGCCGTTGGGCCTTCGTCGGGCCAAAGGGCTTTGCGACGTGGTCAAAGGCGCAGAAGTACGCCTACGCGAAGACGGGCAAGGCGCCGGAGGGAGCACAGACCGCGCTCGCCTCCTCCTCGCTCGGAAACTTCTCGTCGCTCGAGCTCGAGATCGACCCCGACCGCGACCTAAGCGAGCAGCTCAACGCTTTCTTTGAGCAGTCGCAGAGCGCGCTCGCCGCCGAGTCCGCCGCCGGGACTACGCACGGACAGCACTTTGAGTGCTACTTCTGCGCCGCGGAGGACCCATCGGGCAAGCCGGCCGAGCTCGTCGGCTCCAAGAGCGAGGAGGACGGCGTCTCCGATCTCGCGATCGACTCGTACGACCCGACACCCCGTCCCGACACCGACGGCCTCAACGGCCCGGAGGAGGGCGGGCATCCGGACGAGACGGAGCCGGGCATGCTCTCTAGGCGCGCGGAAGCGCTCCGGGAGCGCAAGGCTGCCAAGGCTGCCGCCGCCGCCGCGGCCAAGACTCTGCTCGAGGCCGAGAGGTCGGGCGCCGAATCGCCGTCCAAGAGTGGGCCGTCACCGCCGTCGCTTCCGCCACCCGGCTCGGCGAGTCAGGTGGCCAAGATGCAGGCACTCGGACAGGAGTGCCCGCGCGACCCGGACTTCGACTCGGTCGAGTGGAAGGCGCTACTCGCATACGAGGCTTTCGCCGGCTGCCCCAAGGGCCTGAGACTCTGCGTCAAACAAATCCCGACCAAGGACGGCGCCGTCAACTACGAGGAGTGGGCGTCGCTCTACGACGAGATGTGCTACGACGGGACCATCACGCACGTCCGCGAGTGGGTTGGGCCAGAGCCGGCAGAGTCCAAGGTCGTCGAGCCGCTCGACGGCGGGCTCACCGAGCGGCACGCCGCCGCGGTCAAGGAGCTCGAGGCCGACAGGAAGCCCGAGCAGGCACAGAGCGCGACCAAGGGAGAGGCCAGCCTGAGGGCCAGCACTCTGAGCCCCAACGAAGAGGCGGTCGCTCCCCGCGTCGCCGGTGGAGACCTTGAGACGCTCGCCCGCTCCCGAGAGGCGCTGCGCGGGGCCGCCAGGGTCCTCTGCAACGTGCCACCGTCGCCACCGTCGCCACTGCCTTCTCCCTCGCCCGTGCCTTCTGCGCCAAACACTTTTGGAGGTCCGGCGGCCCCGAAGGCAGTCTCGCCTCGATCCAAGCCGGTCGCCGGGTTGTTCACCGCCAACGCCAACCGGTCCGCGCTGCGCAAGGCCGCCAAGGTTCGCTGCGACGTGCCGCCGTCGCCACCGTCGCCACCGTTGCCACCGACGCCGCCCGCGCCGCCGCCTTCGGGAGGTAGCTACGGACAGGCGTTTGGGGCGGACTCGAAGCCCATCCCTGAGTCGATCGGGATCAAGGGGGCTGACGCGCCGCGAGGCTCTCGCTTCATCCCGCGACTCTCGTTGCCCTCAGTGCATGCGCCGCGGGCGTTCGCATTCTTTGCTGTCGCCGTCCTCGCCGTCACCGTCGCCCTCGGGGTCGCGCTCTCGCCAAGCGCGCGCCCAGTGTTTCCAGCGAGTGCGACTGGGGAGTCCGGCGCCGGCTTCGCCCAGATCGCCCAGAGGCCGCACGCCAACCTCGGGGGGGTTTCCCCAAGGTTCCAGGCCGATCGGGACTCGAGCCCGCAAGCCGTCGCCCCCGTCATCGCCGAGCACAGCGTGTTTGACGCGGGCCCACAGTACATCGGTTGGTTCATCGCGTCCACGAGCCTTTGGTTTTGGATCTACCCCGCGCACGTGACGTGGATCGCCATCCATCGGCCGATTGACTGCGTCAGAGCCGCCGGACTGGCGGTCGCCGCACCGTTCATCGCCGTCGCCCCCGTCGCCACTCACCGAGTCATTGGTGTGGGACAGAAGAACGGGTTCTTCGGGCGAGCGGTCGGTTCAATGAACTCACTGTGCTCATTGGGAGGACCCATGGCCCTGCTAGTGCTCGCAGTCGCCTCCGCCTCAGTCTACTCTGGCTCCGCCACCGCGCAAATCGCTGCCGTCGGCAATGCCGTCGAATCCGCCCGAGCCACTGCGCGAAACTCGGCAGCTGTTGGGGGATCGTTTCTAGCCACGCCGGATTCGGGCGCGACATCGCATTCGACGCCCAACGGTGGACTTTTGGTGAACAAACGGCCTTTCAAAGAGCTTTTCGCAGATGCCAGCGGCAACATTTCAAACGTCACCGCCATCGGGGATATGCCCGTCACCGCCACCGACAGCGATGGGAATGAGATCCACTTCACGATCACGAACGTGCGACTCATACCAGAGTTCACCTTCCACCTGCTCTCGGTCGACCAGTTTTGGCGCGACCAAGGGGTCCTCGCCGAGTTCGGAGACAAACGACACCTGAAAATGCCTGAGTCTGCTGGAGGTGTGACAGTACCGTTCTTGCCGTCGGTGCCATCCAAGCTCAATGGCATTTCCTTTCAGAGTGCCGCCGGAGACACTGGCCACGATGCGAAGGACGTCCTGCGAGATTGCAGCCTTGGTATCGCAATGGCCGCTCTCGGTTTCCACAGCATTACCTCGGAGGCACACATCTCGAAGCTACCTGGAACAGCCGCAGGCGAACTGTTCCACCGTCGGTCGCATTTGCCAACACACAAATTGCGCAAACTACCAGACACAGTCCGCGGAGCACCTAGCAATCTGGCTGCCGCGCAGAACGTCTCTTGCGACAGTTGCGCCAAAGCCAATGCGAAGAAGACCAGCCATCCGGACTCGATGCCCACACCCGCCGTCGAACCCGGGAGACTGCATGTCGACATCAAAGGGCCGATGGTACTGGCAAGAGACAAGAGCCTATACGCCATGTTCGCGGTGGACGAGGCAACAAGATTCGTTTGGGTGGCCTTCATGACGGACAAGACGACGGCATCTCAGACCCGGGCCATGCAAGAGATTATCACAAACTTCAACAACACAGTTTACATCCCGACCGACGCCGATGGGAGGGTTCTCGGGAAGCCAAAAGTGACAATCATACGCTCTGACCACGAGTCGGCGCTCCTCTCGGGCGACTTCACTGCCTTTCGCAATGAAGGCAGCATCGGGTCAGAGCTCAGCCCTCCGCACGACCACGACTTAAATGCCATCGCCGAACGATGCATCGGAGTGATCAGTCAGAAGGCAATGGCCATGAAGGACTTTTGCAACGCCAAGTCAAACCTCTGGCCGTACGCGATCAGACACGCGGTCGACTGGCACAACTGCGACGCCGGGAAGATTGGGTCGTCCGCGAACAACCCCGAGATCAGCGCATACCAGCGGTTCACCGGGAAACAGCCAAAAGTCAACGACCTTGCCACTTTTGGATGTCGCGCCGTCGTCCTCCGACCGCCGCAGCACAAGATCAAGAGCGACCTCTCTACCAACGGCTGGGTAGGCGCTTTCCTCGGAAGAAGCAACTCTATAAACGGGTACTTCGTCGACGTTGGCGACCGCATCGTCGACAGCTCTTCGGTCAGCGTCGACGAGGAGTTCTTCCCCTACTTCGCCAGAGACAAGGGCGGAGAATGCCGTAAGCCGTTGGCGCCAGCGACGACGAAAAGAAATGCGGCTGACACTGGGCAAGGGCCTGGGGGGGGCAAAGGCGGCAGCCAGCCGATACTGTCAGACCCTACAAAGCTCTGCGCATTGCTTCTCTTCTCTGGACCAACCGGAAGGACGAGCACCCTCGGCGGCCATCTCAAAAGGAGCGGTTGGGCCGAGGTATCCGAGATAGACAACGATGCCGAGACTGGAGGCGGATGGTCTCACGACCTAATGAACGACGCTGTTTTCACTTCAATAATGGCAGACGCACACGCGGGAAAATTCGACGCACTGATGGTAGCTCATCCGTGCTCAACGTTCAGCGTAAGCCGACTCTTCGATGCGCGCAACTCAGGCAACAAGGACTCCGGCCCACCGCCCGTCAGAACTGCCGAGTACCCAGACGGCTTGCCAGACGACCTCATCGACCCTCGCCACCAAAAGGAATTGAAACAGTCGATCAAACTACTAGACAGAATGGTTCAGGTCTGCATCGCCGCACATTCTTCGCCAAAGAAAACAACAATAGTGCTCGAGAACCCGTCAGACAGGTCCGTCAAGGGGTCAAACGCTTACCAGAAGGACGTCAGCAACCACGGCTCTCTTTGGGCAACTTCACAGTTCAAATCACTCAAGGACTCAATCCCACTCAGCTCAATGTGCACCTTCGCGCAGTGCATGTTCAACGGAGGAATCAAGCAAAAGTACACGACGCTATGGTACACCAACGATGCTGCCCGACTACTGGACCAACTTAGCCAGCCCGCCTACCAATGCAACCATTCATCGCACTCAGAATGGGCCGGAGGGCGAGGGCCGAGCGGGGAGTGGCTATCCGCGAAATCCGCCGCTTACCCCGAAGCACTGAACGCATTCCTCGCTCAGGCACTTACTGCGGCGCGCACGGGCGATCCGAGACCCGTCGACGCCGTAACGAAATCTCAGTCAGCGCCCCGTGAGAAAGCCGCCGGCAGCAACGACTTTCTCAGCCCTAGCACGGGGCTACGGGGGGGGGGTGGCACCGCAGTCGAGACGCCTCGACCCGGCGTCCCACCTGCGAGAGCCACCGGAGATGACCGGGGCCCCAGCGTCGAGGTGCCGTCACCCGTCGCTTTCTTAGGATTCGGCGATCGCGATCCGCCTTCGCTCAACCAACGGATTGTGAGACCTCACATCCAGGCCGCCCGGGACGCTCGACTTCAGCCAATCGACGAAGGCCAGGTCGGAGGCACGCCCAGCGTCGAGAGCCGGGTCGCCGGACCGCCCACAGACACGCCCGTCATCGAGCCGTCTTCCGTCGCCGTCTCGTCTTCTCAGCCTCAGCGCGACTACGACTCAGACCCAGTTGGATACGCGCTCAGGGCAGACTCCCCCGGCGCGCCAGCCAACTACCGCGAAGCCGCCGCCACGCCGGACTTTCCGGACGCTATGCTCACTGAGATCGAGAACCACCGCCACAACGAGTCGTGGACCGTCATCGACCGAGCCGAGGTACCGCCCGGACGGCGCTTGCACAACCTCACGTGGGTGTTCAAACACAAGAGGTGCGGCAAAGCCAAGGCGCGACTCTGCGTTCAAGGGTGTACGATGCTTCCGCAGATTGACTACGATCAGGTCTTTGCCGCAACCGCTCGGTCGAGCTCCAATCGGACGATCTGTGCTCTCGCTGCCGTCTTTGGTTGCGAGCTCAGGGCCTTCGACTGGACCGCTGCATATCTACAGGGCGACTTCGAGGAAGGAGAGGTCATCTACTGTAGAATGCCGGAGGGGTTCGTCGAGCTGGACAAGACCGGCACGCCGAGAGTGTGCCGCATCGAGAAACCTGTGTACGGTGCCCCCCAGTCAGGCCGCCGTCTGCAGCGCAAAATCTTTGCGTGGCTCAGCTCCTGCGGCGAGGCCATCCCCGGCCTCACGGTCCGCCGGCTCGAGGACTCGGACGGATGCGTCGTGGTCTGCGACAACGAGGACGGTGAAATGCTTATCCTCGGACTCTATGTCGACAACCTCATCATCGCACACTCCGCCAAGCTCACCGAGGATGGTACTCCCGTCGATGCCGGCTCGATGTACGCCCAGTTCACGACCAAACTGGCTTCGGATTGGGAGGTTGAAGACGAGGGGCCGCTAAAGGACATGCTCGGCGTTGAGGTCCAACGCAACAAGGATGGATCCATCACTCTGCATCAACGAGGGTACGTCCGGAAAGTGCTCGAAAAATACCTACCGTCGCTGCCCGAGGGAAAGACCGGCCTCGACCCACGCTGCGTGATTCCTCATTCCCTAGACCTGGTCAAGAAGGTGGAGTCAGTTACTTGCGACACTTCGATCGACTCCAAAGAAGCGAAGTTTCCTGATCTTGTGAAGCCTTTCCAAGAGAGGATTGGGTCGTTGATGTATCTGTCCACGAACACCCGACCCGACATCGCTTTCGCCGTCAATCAACTGTGCCGCGTCATGGCCAAGCCTACGCCAGAGCTAGTCGAAGAGCTCAACCTCGTTTTCATCTACCTGCACTACCACCCGGAGACCGGCCTCACTTACGAGAACGAGCCGATCTGCCTCTCCGCCGCGTCGGACGCCTCGTGGGAGACTCGCTATTCCACCTCCGCTTGGCTCATTACGATCACCGCGGCGGGCGCCTGCGTTGCGTGGGGATCTACGAAGCAAAAGTGTGTCGCGCTCTCAACGGCGGAAGCAGAGATCATCGCGCTCTCCGAGGCTGCGAAGGAGGTCGTCTACTTCCGCAAGTTTCTTCGCGGTGTCAACAAATCCTACATCACCGGTCCGACCCGTCTCGAGACCGACAGCAAGGCCGCGTTCGACCTCTCGTACAACCCTGAGCACCATGGTCGGACCAAACACGTCGCGAGGCGTCACTTCTTCGTGCGCGACCAGGTCGAGGAGGGAGAGATCTCTGTTCGGCTCGTCAAGACGGACGACAATGCGGCTGACTTCTTCTCAAAGCCCCTTAAGCCGTCCTCCTTCTTCTCGCTGCGTGACTCGATCATGAACATCCAGCGCGAGTAGAATCTCTCGCTTCCCCTCGGGGGAGTCCAGTCTGATCGGGGAGAATTGCCCCACGTCCGCGTAAGCATTAGGCGCGGCAGACTTTGCATGCTCGTCCCATCTCCACATCTTCTCAGGTCATACTGACCTGGGGGGGGCGTTGGAATGCGGAGATAGTGACTGCTCTCTGTAGTGCCCCCTTTGGCACTTTGCCCTCCTGTCCCGCGTGACTCTCTGTCTCACATGAGTTTCTCTTCCTTCCCTCGATTGTGTCACGCGGGTTTGCTTTCTGTGCGTCTTTCGTGC
>Ga0209092_10005496_pt1 | contig 10261 bp, 9 predicted proteins | sample FraStrMetagenome_FD_187446 | JGI IMG/M metagenome (GOLD analysis project Ga0209092, IMG submission 187446) | Marine eukaryotic phytoplankton communities from Arctic Ocean - Fram Strait ARC3M Metagenome (SPAdes) (version 2) | ecosystem: Environmental > Aquatic > Marine > Oceanic | place: Fram... | reverse complement strand
TGTTCTCTCCGATAAATATTTCTGAAACTGAAAATATTGGATTCGAAATGGCAGCAAAATTTTCTAAATCAATCCAAAAAAACATTTTTAATATAGGGATTAATTATGCTTATACCTCTGCAAAAAATATTGAAACAGGCAAACAATTAATGTATGTTCCTTTTCATAAAGTAACAGGAACTATCGATTACAGAATTCAACAATTCAATGCTTATTTTCAACAACTATTCAATGGAAACGTATTTACAACTACAGATAACAGTACTGATTTAGACTCCTATTTAGTTGCTAATATAGGTTTAGATTACTTTTTTTTATACAAAACAATGCCTATAAAAATAGGATTTAAAATCAACAATATTTTTAATATATATTATGAAAATGTTGCCTATAGACCCATGCCAAACAGAAATATACAAACCACGATAACCTTTAAATTTTAAACAAAATGAAAACACTAAAAAATCTTTTTAAAATCTTAATTATTTCAATACTAATTAGTTCCTGTTCAGACGATGATAGAATTCTCCCTTCATTAGGAGATTACGAAAACGGAATACTTGTTACTAACGAAGGACCTTTCCAAAACGGTACCGGTACAATTACTTATATCTCTGACGACTACACGACCATAGAGCAACAAGTTTTTAATCAAGTCAATTCCGAAAACCTAGGAAGCATCGTACAATCCATAGGGTTTAACGATGAGTTAGCTTACATAGTTATCAATAATTCCAACAAAATAGAAGTTGTAAATAGATATAGTTTTGAATCGATAAGTTCTATTACTGATGGGTTAATGAATCCTAGATATTTTATCTCATCAGGAACCAACGGTTATGTAACTAATTGGGGAGATCCTTTTGATAACACCGATGATTACATAGCGGTAATAGATTTATTGTCGCAAACGATTACTTCAACAATCCCAGTAGCATTTGGTCCAGAAAAATTAATCCTTATGAACAATGTTCTATATGTAGCTCATCAGGGAGGATATGGTCAAAATAACATCTTGTCCGTTATAGATACCAGTAATAATACCCTAGCTTCTACTATTGAAGTTGGTGATGTACCCAATTCAATGGTAGTTCTTGATAACAATCTTTGGGTACTTTGTGGCGGTAACCCTGATTATACCGGTAACGAAACTAACGGAAAACTTTTAAAAATAGATGTGTCAGATAATTCTGTAGTTCAGGTGTTCGATTTTTTAACAAGCGATCACCCAAAACATTTATCAGCAGATGGATCCCATTTAATTTATAATTTAAATGGAGTAGTTTATAGTAAAGACGAAGCTGATATTTCCTTACCTCAAGAGAGTATCATTTCGGGAACTTTTTATGCCATGACCACAAAAGATGGTAAACTTTATGCCACTGATGCTGGAGATTTTGCGAGCAATGGAACTCTGAAAATAGTTGATTTATCAACCAATTCAGAAATACAAAGTATTCAAACCGGAATTATTCCAGGAGGCGTTTATTTTAATGATTAATTAAAATGACTTTATTCTTTTATTTCTAATAATAAAAATTGGTTGAGTTGTTTTCCAAACAATTGAAAATTATCATCGGAAATCAGGATTATGGACTGATTTCCGTTTTCTAAGATAGGTCCAAGTGTAATTCCTTCGATATTATCAATTATTCCCTCTGTTAATTTATTTTTAACAGTGTCGAAACTAAAAACCAATTCTTTTTTTAATGGGATAAAGTCAGTTTGTTTTAAGGAATTTATGGCTAAAGTGTTGGTGGAAGTCTTTTCTATCCATGCATGAAATAAATTGATGGTATTACCCTGTGTTCCTTTTTCACTCTGATAGGTTCTCTCGATTACAATGAAATGATTTGGTTTAAACTCCAAAATATCAGTAAGCCCGTTTAAATTATAATCTCCAACATAGGGCTTTGTTATGGGATCTAGTTGATATGCAAATTCTTTGGTTGCTTTTCTAGTTTTTTTATCAAAATAAGTAATTCGAATTGGCGAATTTGCCTTTTGATACGATGGCTCATCTCCGTCCTGAATAAGGGGTAGTTCAAAGGCTGTCCAAAAACCATCTTTATTAAAACTATGACTAAGCCCTTCAAGTGTTTTATTATGAATAGGCTTTGGTTCATGGCTAACTAGAAAATTGGGAGGTAGTTCATAATCGAATAAAAATTCACCTTTATAATTTGCCGAAAATAATAAGGGGTTTTTATTTTTATTTATAGCCCCTTCGCTTACCATAGTTATTTGGTTATTAGTGTCAAATACAATAGATTCAAGATCTAAAGTTTGATTTTTATAATAAGGATGATCTCTGAATAAAACCATATCAACAAAATCAATTTGAACGATTAATTTTTTTTCGATTTCTATGGTAGCTTTATAATATCTGGGTAATTTTGAATCGTCGGCAACTAGATAATAATTTCCATCATGATAGTCTATTCCTGAAAGCCCGCCGACTTTTGTGCTGTCAAAAAATTGACTAGCTGGAAAAATATAATCATCTAAAAACATCAATTCAACTTTTTTAGATTCTTCACTTTTTTTATTACAACCTATAAAGTTGATAAGAATAAAAAATAATATAAATAGTCTTGTCATAAATTAAATTATGGGTTTTCTTTAATCATTTTTTGATAGATAGGAGAGAGCTTTTTACTGTTTGATAATTCCTTAAATTTAATATTATTCCTTTGTAGTGGTTGCGTAAATGAAAACAGATCATTTATTGCAGCGGCTAGCAGCGGTTCATTAATATTGCCAAGAGTTCCCAAGTTTGTATAATCTTCATTCAAGATAAGGTCGGGAAAGAGACCATCGTCATAATCGGTATTCCCAACTGCATTTGAGGTTTTAAATACCAAAGGTAGCATTGCAAATGTATGCCCCGGATTGGCTTGACTCTTACTGAAATTTGGAGCCGGAGCATCATATAATAAGAAAGATGCTTGATATTTACCTCTGGTACGATCACCAATTTGTTTCACCTCAATGTAAGGTTTTAAACAATTAATTACCAATTCACTGGCAGAAGCAGAACTGTTCGTTGTAAGAATGTAAACTTTATTTAAATTAAGACTATTTATTAGTTCACCTGTAACGATTTTATCGTTAAACAAAATTGGATTGGCATACACATTTTGACGGTCATCATTCCAAAATTCATTTGCAAATAATTGATTGTTAAATTGTCCGGTAATCATACTGGATAAATCTACAGCGGTTTCAACAGAACCTCCTCCATTGTATCTTAGATCCAAAATTAAATCATTAATACCATCCGCTTTAAATTGTGCAAATACTGAATTTAAGGAAGTGTCAAAATCTCTCGTAAATGCATTGTACATTAGATAACCAATTTTTTGACCTTCAATTGCTAATGTTTCTGCTATGTATATAGGGTTTTCAGTGTATTCTTGTTTGATTAGTTCTATACGTTCTTCAGTTGGTATTATGGTTTCTCCGTCAAAAGTAGCTAGGCCAATTTCGTAACTATTTAACGAAATTAATGACAAGTAATTCGTGTCGGTTAATTGCTGCCCGTTTATAGTGTTAAATAGTATTCCCCTTTGTATCCCTTTTGTTGCCGCATCTGTATTTGGTAATACATAACGTACATAACCAAATAAGTTCGTACTTCCATTAGGATAATAAACCAGTCCAAACTCCATACCATTACTTAAAGTAATTCCATTGAGTGCGTTTTCTAATTCATTATAGTCATTTACAAGTACACTAAATCGATCTTGAGGAGCTATTAAAAAGTCAAATGTTTCTCTGGGGTTTTCAAAAGAATCTAAAAAAGAATTTAATTCATTTTGATTCATAAAATAATCATCAGCGAGTTCTGGACTAACTGACTTGTATAGATAGAAATAATTTAATCCGCGATAAATAAAATCTCCAATACTAGAGTTTGAAGAGTTTTGTATGTTATCATCCAGATCGTCAAAACATGAGACCGCTAAAGTCGAAAACGTAATAAGAATTAACAAGATTCTTTTTTTCATAAGAAGTGAGTATATTCGGAATTCAATTAAAATACTAAAATACTGACATTATTGTTAATTGAAAATAATTTGTAACAAAATTAGAGAAGGCTCGTTATCTTAATATAACGGCAAATAATACCACTCAAATTGAAACAAAAAATAGAATTTTCAAATAAAAAATAACAAAAAATGAATAAATTAAATCCAATGAAAAAGTTAGCAATTTTAATAGCAATCGCAATAACTCCAGTTTTTGTATCTGCACAGAATACATTTGATGTATTTGAGAACGAGCGGGAAGTAAGTTCGGTAGTCGTTACCAAAAATATGTTTAAATTATTGAGTCAACTTGACCTAGAATCCAACGATCCAGAAGCAAAAGAGTACTTAGAGTTAGTAAATAATCTTGATAATATAAAAATTTACTCCACTGAAAACAAGGAAGTGGCTGAAAGAATGGATGCTGCTGTCGCTACCTACCTATCTGAATCCCCTAAATTATCTGAATTAATGAGAGTAAAGGATGATGGTAAAAATATTAAATTTTATTCCAAAGAAGGGAAAAGTGATAATTTTGTAAGTGAATTACTCATGCATTTAACAGGAAATATTGATGGAGAAGATAGAACAATCATTATGAGTATCACGGGTAAAATCGATCTAAAAAAAATATCAAAACTAACTAGTGATCTCAACATGCCTGGAAGTGAAGAATTAAAAAATATCGATCAAAAGATTTAAAACATGATACTTATAAAATATGTTTTAGGATTAGGATTAGCAGCGCTTACTTTATTTAGCTGTAGTAATGAGAAATCATTACAGAGATACTTAGTAGATAGACAAGACGACGATTCTTTTTTAAAAATCGATATCGCAGCAAGTTTATTACAGACAGATAACAATAGTCTTTCTCAAGAAGAAAAGGATATTTTAGAAACCGTTAAGAAAATTAATGTAGTTGCTTATCCTATTAAGGGAGAAAATGCTGCAGATTATGAAGTAAAGAGAAAAGAATTAAAAGATATCATCGATCAAGAGCAATATAAAATGCTAATGAAATATGGGGCTAACAAGCAAGGAGCAACACTTAAATACTTAGGAGAAGAAGAGGCTATAGATGAAATCATAGTGTTCGCTAGTGATGACGAAAAAGGATTTGCATTATTTAGATTGTTGGGTGAGAAAATGGAGCCAGCAAAAATGATGAAATTGATGAGCGCCATCGAAAAAGGAGACCTTGATGTTTCGAAATTAGAATCGTTAGGGAATATATTCCAAGAAAAGCAATCATCTTTAGAGCTTATTTTCTGACTATAATTTAATAAACAAAAGCCTTGTTTATTTCTGATTTTGAATATTACTCACAACGGTTTGGCTATACGCAGTGTCCCGAAGGGTATTGCGTATAAGTGTTGTTATACACTTTTATTGTTATTCTCAATTTGTAGCCATGCTGTTAATTCATTAAACTGCTTTTCTTTATTGATGATGAAACTATAACCTTCTGCCCATTGAGATATTTCAATTTTGGACGAAAACCTTTCTTGCAGTTTATGCTCTGCATCTTCAGGTTTACCCTTTAAATAAATATTTAAGTACTTCTCTCTAAAATTTATACTTATCCATTTATATCCATCATAATTTGATCTAATATTTCCAAATCTTCTTCTAGATGCATCACCATCTTTTATAGTTTCGCAGAGTTCAATTGCACGCTTTCCAAATTTGTATTTAAGTTTTGGGATTACATCTTCCCATGTAATTTCTTTTTTACCCCTTTTAGGTTTTGATCTAGAACCACGCTCTTCATACACATCAGCTAACTCTTTTAGGGGAAGCCTTTGCTCAAAATTCACGAAATATTGTTTTTCAAGTTTATTTATTGATACGGCAAACGCTGTAATATCAATAGAATATGTGTTATTCAACCATTCTGCCGTGATTATAACTTCAGGGTCATATAATTCAGATACTAGAATTATTTTCACTTCCGTATTAAGTTCATTGCTATTAATTAAATCAATTAATTCTTCAGGTTCAGGATTAATATCCTTTTGTATCTCTTTTATTAATTGCTCATTATCCCAAGTAGCAATCATTGCTGCATATGAAAGACCCTGAAGTAGTTGTAATTTGTTTTTATTTCTTTTTAATTCTATTACAATTAATGAACTATCATCTGGGTCAAATGCCAATAAATCAATCGAATCTTTATTTGAAATATGAGGCGTTATTTCTTGTCCTATTAAATATGCAGTAGGTAAATTCAAATTATTCCTTACGGTTTCCCATGAATTGACAATGGCGGTTTGAAAATCATACCTCTCAAGAATTTGTTCACTTGTTAGGTCGCTTTCAACTAGTTTTTCGAAGGATTTATTTGCTAAATCAAATTTCAACATATTATTAGATTTATTGTGTATAACGTCTGTATATAACGAATGTAAACAAAAAGTAGCAGTTTTAATATTATTTATGGGTTATTACACCCCATTTTTATATATTTATAATAACCAATAATTTTTTAGTTATTCAGCACCTTTTAAAAAAATATGAAACTATTCTATAATTAAAGAGATATAGTCCTAGTAGGTTCCTATAATTATTATTTTAAATTCCTGTATAATTAGAAGGAGTTATCACTCGCATTTCTTGTTTTATACTTTCTGAAACTTCTAGAGTTTCAATAAAAGCAGCAATAGAACCAGCATTAATCACCGAGTTTGTCCTTGTTAAACCTTTTAAGGCTTCATACGCATTAGGATAGGCTTCACGTCTAAGAATGGTTTGAATTGCTTCAGCAACTACCGCCCAATTATTTTCTAAATCTTCCGCAAACTTTCCTTCATTTAACAATAACTTATTTAACCCTTTTAAAGTAGATTGAAAGGCAATCAGTGTATGTCCAAAAGGAACCCCCACGTTTCTAAGAACTGTACTATCGGTTAAATCTCTTTGTAGTCTACTAACAGGCAGTTTAGCAGATAAATGTTCAAACAAGGCATTCGCAATACCTAAATTACCTTCGCTGTTTTCAAAATCTATAGGATTTACTTTATGCGGCATGGCGCTGGATCCTACTTCACCCTTTTTAATTTTTTGTTTAAAATAATCCATCGAAACATAGGTCCATACATCACGATCTAAGTCGATGATAATAGTATTGATTCTTTTTAAACAATCAAATAAAGCAGCCATATGATCGTAATGCTCTATCTGTGTAGTAGGAAAGGAGTGATGCAACCCTAATTTATCGTTAACAAATTTTTGAGCAAAATCTTTCCAATCGATCAAAGGGTAAGCGATTTTGTGGGCGTTAAAGTTTCCAGTAGCACCTCCAAACTTTGCGGCATTTTTAATGTCATTAAGCAACTCGAACTGTTCCTCGATTCTAACCACAAACACATCTATTTCTTTACCCAATCGAGTAGGAGAGGCCGGTTGCCCATGTGTCCTAGCTAACATAGGAATGTCTGCCCAGCCAGTAGCTAATGAAGTTAATTTATTTTTTAATTCTACTAAACAAGGAACATATACCTCGTTCATGGCATCTTTTATAGACAAAGGAATTGCGGTATTATTAATGTCCTGAGAAGTTAAACCAAAATGAATAAATTCTTTATATTCTTTTAAATTTAAGGCATCAAATTTTTCTTTAATAAAATATTCAACCGCTTTAACATCGTGGTTGGTTACTTTCTCAATGTCTTTAATTTTTTGAGCATCATCTGTAGAAAAATGAGTGTAAATAGTTCTTAATTCAGAAAATAAAGTAGTGTTAAAACCACTTAGTTGTGGTAGTTTTAATTCAACTAATGCTATAAAATATTCAATCTCTACTTGGACACGATATTTAATCAGTGCTTCTTCCGAAAAATAAGAAATTAAAGAGCTGGTTTTAGACGCATATCGGCCGTCAATTGGAGTAATTGCTTTTAATGAATGAATTGACATAGTTTTTATTTTATGCTAGTAAATAATGGTGCAAAGATAAGAATTTTAAGAGGTTGTGTCCTTTGAAATTTTAATTAGTTTGAATACGAACCATAAATAAGTACTATAGTTAAAATAGCATTGATTTGAATTTTATACCTTCGTTTACATATCTACTACTTAAATTAATTGTTTAAAATACTAAATGACTTTGGATAACCAATTATTAGAGCACCTACTTTCCTATTTGACAGAACGAAGAAAAGAGTTATTTACGGAAGTCAGTTCTAAAAGAACAAAACATTTTACAGTAGTAACTGAAGATGTGTATCAATTACACAACACCAGTGCAGTGATGAGGTCCTGTGATGTTTTTGGAATTCAAGATTTACACGTAATTGAAGAAAAATTAGGAAAAAAAATTGATCGTGAAATTGCAATGGGAGCTCAGAAATGGGTAAATATTCATCGTCATCCGTCTACTAACGAATGTATTGATATTTTAAAAAAGGAGGGTTATCAAATAATTGCGACTTCTCCCCACAATAACTCCACCGAATTAAGTGAATTTGATATCACAAAAAAATCAGCTTTTTTCTTTGGTAAGGAAAAGGAAGGGCTCAGTAATACCGTTTTAAATAATGCAGACGGATTTTTGAAAATTCCAATGTATGGATTCACTGAGAGTCTAAATATATCTGTTTCAGCTGCTATCATTTTACAATCGGTAGTTTCTAGATTAAAAGATTCTGATATAGACTGGAAATTGACAGAAAAAGAAAAAAAAGAATTAATATTTCATTGGACAAAAATGACTATTAAAAGTGTAGATCAAATCATAGATCGCTTTTACAAGTCCTCTGCTTTTTAAATTAATTATATTTTATTTAATATATTTTTGCTAAATGAAATTAGTGTTTGCAACTCACAACGAAAACAAGGTTAAAGAAGTAAAATCCTTATTGCCTAAAAATTTTAAAATATTAAGTCTAAACGATATTGGTTGTTTTGACGAAATTCCTGAGACTTCTCAAACCATTGAGGGGAATGCTCAATTAAAAGTAGCCTATGTAAAAACTAATTTTGGTTTAGACTGTTTTGCAGACGATACGGGTTTGGAGGTTCCAGTTTTAAATAACGAACCAGGAGTTTACAGTGCTAGATATGCAGGACCAAATAAAAATGCTTCAGACAACATTAATAAATTACTGAACAATTTACAGAATATAACCAATAGAGATGCGTATTTTAAAACAGTGATTGCATTAGCAGTATCATCACAAACAAAACTATTTACCGGTATTTGTAAAGGAACTATCATATTTGAAAAAAAAGGAAATTTAGGATTTGGCTATGACCCTATTTTTCAGCCAAATAATTTTAAACAAACCTTCGCAGAAATAACGCTTGAACAAAAAAATAAAATTGGTCATCGAGGAAAAGCTGTTCGTTTATTAATCGATTATTTATCAAAAACTTAGTTTAATTTAAAACACTATATTTGCCGCTTGAAAATCCTCAGGGTGAGGACGTGTTAAAAGAAGTAGTATAGAATTTATTTGTCGAGTATACTTCTACAACAACACACAAATAAATAAAATCAATACTACAATGAGCAAATTTGCTAAATTAGGCTTGGAAGAAAATCTTCTTAAAGCCATCCAAGACATGGGTTTTGAAACCCCATCAGAAGTTCAAGAGAAAGCCATCCCAATTTTAATAGAAAAAGATACAGATATTGTTTCTTTAGCACAAACAGGTACTGGAAAAACTGCTGCTTTTGGTTTTCCGATGTTACAAAAAATTAACATTGAGAGTCGAACTACACAAGGATTAATACTATCACCAACCAGAGAACTTTGTTTACAGATTACTAACGAAATTAAAAACTACGGAAAATACTGTAAAGGTCTAAATGTAGTGGCAGTTTATGGTGGAGCTAGTATTACCGATCAAGCCAGAGATATAAAAAAAGGAGCACAAATTATTGTTGCTACTCCTGGTAGAATGAAAGATATGATTGGTAGAAGAATGATTGATATTTCAAAAATTGAATATTGTGTTCTTGATGAGGCTGATGAAATGTTAAATATGGGATTCTATGAAGACATTACAGAAATATTATCCTATTCTCCAGATGACAAAAGTACTTGGTTATTTAGTGCTACCATGCCTAAAGAAGTAGCAACAATTGCAAAAAAATTCATGTATAATCCCATCGAAATTACGGTAGGTGGTAAAAATATGGGTGCAGAAAATGTTTCCCACGAATACTATTTAGTAAACGCTAGAGATCGTTATCAAGCTTTAAAAAGATTGGCTGATGCAAATCC
>Ga0209092_10005490_pt1 | contig 10265 bp, 11 predicted proteins | sample FraStrMetagenome_FD_187446 | JGI IMG/M metagenome (GOLD analysis project Ga0209092, IMG submission 187446) | Marine eukaryotic phytoplankton communities from Arctic Ocean - Fram Strait ARC3M Metagenome (SPAdes) (version 2) | ecosystem: Environmental > Aquatic > Marine > Oceanic | place: Fram... | reverse complement strand
AGAAATCGATCTAGAAGATATGTCAGAAGACGACTTAAAAGGATTCATTGAGGATGTTATTAAAGATTTAGTAGCAGACGGAACAATTGAAGCAGGTGATGAAGCAATAGAAGATGAAGAAGATGTTGTAGATGTTGAAGACGTTGAAGACGTTGAAGATGTAGATGTTGAAATAGAATTAGATGAAATGACTAAGAAAGAAAAAGCTGAAGGTGATGATCGTAAAAAAGACGATAAAATCGAAGCTGAAACTGAAAAAATGAGATTTAAAGAAGCGCTAGATGAAATCAATGCTCTTAAAGTTGAATTAAACGAAGTTAATTTACTTAATGCTAAGTTACTTTACACAAACAAGATTTTCAAATCGAAAAACTTATCTGAAGACAAAAAAGTTAAAGTGCTAAAAGCATTTGACAAAGCAACTTCAGTAAAAGAAGCAAAAGTTGTTTTTGAAACATTAAACGAAGGTTTAGTAACAAAATCAACTCCTGTATTTAATAAAGTACAAGGAAGCGCTTCAAAAGCAACAGGTATAGTATCTGAAGCTAAAAAACCAATTATTGAAAGTAATGATGTATACAATCGTATGCAAAAACTTGCTGGATTAATTTAAAATTATTAAAAAACTTAAAAATTAAACAAAATGAGCTTAAATTCTTTATTAGAAAGCGCAAACCCATATTCTTCTTTACAGTCGGATGCGGCCAGATTAGCTGGTAAATGGGAAAAAACAGGTTTATTAGAAGGAATGAAAGGATCCCAGAAAAACAACATGGGAATGATTCTTGAAAACCAAGCTAAACAACTTGTAGTTGAATCATCACAAACTAGTGGTGGTACAGGAAATGGTGGTACATTTACTTCACAAACTGGCGTTAACGTTGGTGGACAGTGGGCAGGTGTAGCTTTACCATTAGTAAGAAAAGTATTTGGACAAATTGCTGCACAGGAATTTGTATCAGTACAACCAATGAATTTACCTTCTGGTCTTGTATTTTTCTTAGATTTCCAATACGGATCTAACAAAACTCCATTTTCTGTAGGTTCTTCATTATACGGAGATAAAACATCTGCTGAACTTCCTTTTGGTAACACTAACACAGGTGGACTTTACGGATCAGGTCGTTTCGGATATTCTATTCAAAATACTCAATCTTTAGTTACTCAAGTAGCTGGTGATTTTACAGATGCAACTTGGGACCAACTTAACTTTAACAGTGTATATTCTGCTTCTGTTGTTGCTGGTGATTACTTTGCTGTAACTGTAGGAACTGGATCATTAGGTTTCTTTGACCGTGAAGGAGTTAAAGGATTCCAATTATTTACAGGTTCACTTGCAACTTCAATCGAAATTGGAACTCCAGGTGCTCAAGTATCTGAATTTACATCTTATGATGGTGGTACTGATGTAACATTTATTGTTACAAAATCTGCATTTACTGTAAATGGTACTGGTTCAGTATTGGTAAATTACCAACTACAACCAACTGATAATAACAGAGGTGACTTTGAAGCTGGAAATCCAAATCCAAACACAGAAAATAATCAAACTGAAGACCCATATTGCTGTCCAGAACAAGTAATTCCAGAAATCAACATCCAGATGCAATCATCTGCAATCGTTGCTAAAACTAGAAAACTGAAAGCTGTATGGACACCAGAATTCGCACAGGATTTAAATGCATACCATGCATTAGATGCTGAAGCTGAATTAACTTCAATTCTTAGTGAGTACATTTCATTAGAAATCGATTTAGAAATTCTTTCTATGTTGATCGAAGGTGCTGCTGCAGGAACTGAAAACTGGTCAGCTGTTAACAACCAGTCAATTACTGGAACAGGTGCAGGAATTACACAATCTGATTTAGGATTCTATAATTCTCAAGGACAATGGTTCCAAACATTAGGAACTAAAATCCAGAAATTAAGTAACATCATTCACCAGAAAACTCTACGTGGTGGTGCTAACTTTATGGTTGTTTCTCCAACTGTAGCTACTATCCTAGAATCAATTCCAGGATTTGCTGCTGACACAGATGGTGATGCTGCTAAAGCTTCTTACGCATTTGGTGTACAAAAAGTTGGTAGCTTAAATAGCCGCCAAAAAGTATACAAAAACCCTTACATGACTGCTAACACAATCCTATTAGGATACCGTGGTACTCAGTTCTTGGAAAGTGGTGCTGTATTTGCTCCGTACATTCCGTTAATCATGACTCCTCTTGTATACGACCCAGATACTTTCGTACCAAGAAAAGGTTTATTAACTAGATATGCTAAGAAAATGGTAAGACCAGAATTTTATGGTACTATCAACGTAGCAGGTTTAGATACTCTATAGTATATAGATTAAATAAAACTTTAATAAAATTAACCCGGTCTTTTGACCGGGTTTTTTTTTACTTTTTATATGTATAATAAAATGCGTTATACACAAACTATATTTATCTCATTATATAGCTATATCAATAACTTACGGTTATTTAACGTATTTACAACGGTTGTATTCACTAATAACCTAACCCCTAATTTCAAGAATTTATGGCAAGTAAACACCATACGGACGATGTATTTCGTTCTAAGAGAGTTCCTAAAAACCCAATTAAGTTCAAACTCCAACTTAATGAAGAACAAAAAGCAGCTAAAAAATCAATCCTCGAAAACACTATTACCCTCTTAGGTGGAAGTGCAGGTAGTGGAAAGACATTATTAGCATGTAATGTTGCATTAGATGGATTATTCAGAAAACAATATGATAAAATCATTATCACTAGACCTACAGTATCAAAGGAAGAAATAGGTTTTTTACCTGGTGATTTAAGAGAAAAAATGGATCCTTGGGTTCAACCAATTTATCAAAATTTCTTTGCCTTGTATGACAAAGTAAAAATTGAAAAATTTATTGAAGATGGTAAGATAGAGATTGTACCCGTATCATTTATGAGAGGTAGAACATTTTTAGATTCTTTAATAATAGTAGATGAGGCACAAAATGTTACCCATGAACAAATGGAGATGATTACATCTCGTATTGGTTTAAGAAGTAAAATGGTAGTATGTGGTGATTCACATCAAACGGATTTAAAGAAAAAATCGGATTCTGGTTTTAAATTCCTATACTCAGCAGCAAGAAAAATTAAAAATTTAGAGGCAATTACATTAACTACTAACCACAGAAATGAGATTGTAGAAGATTTAATAAACTACTATAATGAAGCTGTAAATAAAGGAGCAAGTATTACTACTTCTGGTTCATATAATTATAATAGTAAAAATTAGCATCATATTTATAACAAAATAGAATTATGGCATTATGTACTACTACAGGTTCGTTAGAAGTATTTATACGTGAAAGCATAACTTTACCTAATGGTAATGAAGAAGTAGCAACTAACAGTATAAAGATACCTAATGTAAACCAATTAGTAAGAAGAATAGATACGATATCCTCTAAATGGGAAGATACAGGAGTAGAAATTTTAAGATTTGTTGACAATGAAGCTTCTCAAGTAGCAGGCTCGTTTGTTAGGGATACAGTAAAATATTTAAGATTTACTAATTTAGATTGTACTAACTATCTTTCTCTATACTTAATACAAGAAAGCCCAGATGCTCAATCACCTAATACAGGGAATGTGGGATCAGGAGATGAAGGTGTATTTAGAATAGACCCAGGTAAGTCAATGATGTTATCAAATGCACAATTTGAAAGTAGTAATTATTATGATTACGTGGTAGAAGGATATGTTGATTTACAATATTATTCATCTTTCGCTTCATTATATAGTATAAAAGCAAAAGCAAACGCAGCAGATGTTAGGATAGAGTACCTTGTAGGTTCTTCTTAATATTTATAACAAAATAAATTAAATAAAAAATGGCATTAACTTATAGAACAGGTTCAGATGGTAAAGGATCAGCTTTAACAATTGAAGAATTAGATAATAACTTTAGATATTTTACGGGATCACATTCTGTAACTGGGTCTTTAGAAGTATCTGGAAGTATAACACTTACAGGTTCATTAAATATATCAGGATCTATTACAACAACTGAAGATATAAATCTTACAGGTTCATTTAATGGTTCATTTGATGGAGACTTTACAGGTTCATTATCAGGTTCATTATCAGGTTCAGCTACTGGATCATTTGATGGTGTATTTACGGGATCAATAGATGGAACTAATTTTTACATAAATAATCTTCCAACATCAGAACCTACAGAAGGAGGCAGATTATGGCTATCAGGTAGTTTCTCAAACTCTAAATATTTAATGGTAAGAGATTAAAACCTTTAAAATATATAAATAAAATTATAGGGGACTCAATTTGAGTCCTCTTTTTTCATATTTATAATAAAACTGAATAGAATATGAATATTCCAATTTACGATGGTAATCCACTATGGAACCCTAACGCAACAGCTTTTGGATTTTACAATAATGATATTGAATTTCAGGTTGACTGTATTAAAGTAGCAAGATTTGTAACTACACGTTTAGGTTACCCTCTAATGGATGTTGAACTTCAAACTTCTTCTATATTTACTGCATTTGAGGAAGCAATTACTATCTATGGAAATGAGTTGTACGCCTATCTAATTCGAGAAAATGTATTAGACCTTACAGGATTACCTTATGCTAATTTAGATTTAACTGAAACAATAATTTCACCAAATTTTGAAACAATAATTAGATTATCCGAACAATATGGTGAAGAAGCAGGAGTTGGAGGAAATGTTACATGGTATCAAGGTTCCATTCCATTATCTTCTAGTGTACAAGATTATGATTTAAAAGTATGGGCAAAAGACCAAGGAATTACAGGTAGCATAGAAATAAAAAGAGTGTTTTTCCAAGAACCAGTACCTGCTTCAGCTAGATACTTAGCTCCTTTTGATGGGTTTGGATTTGGGGGTGTTGCAGCTGCAGGTTTAATGGAAATGGGTGGATTTGGAGGTTCAGGTGGATTTTTAATGATGCCACTTAATTATGACATGCAAGTGATTCAATCTATTGAAATGAACCAACAAGTTAGAATGTCTAATTATAGCTTTGAAATACATAATAATATAATACGAATATTTCCAATCCCAGGACCATTTAATGGTTTTGATTTTAATAGTGGTTGTGGTAATTTATGGTTCGAATATATTAAAAGACAAGAAAGAATTGAATCCTCAGTCGAATGCGCTGAAGGTTTAATTACTAATGTATCTAACATGCCATATCAAAACCCAGTTTATTCCTTAATAAACTCCGTTGGTAGACAATGGATATTTGAAATGACATTAGCTATATGTAAAGAAATTTTAGGATACGTTCGTGGTAAATATAGCACAGTACCAATTCCTAATGCTGACATGACATTAAATCAGGCAGATTTATTAGCAGCAGCTACAGCAGAAAAAACAGCACTATTAGAAAGATTAAGAGCATATTTAGATGAAACATCACGTGCTAATATGCTAGAGAGAAAAGTAAGAGAACAAGATGCAGCATTAAGAGAATTGGATCAAGTTCCAAGAGTAATTTATATAGGATAATATGGCAATGTTCGCAAGACAGAGAGATGTCTCTCTGGTAAGACACTTAAATAGAGAAGTTATGGGTAATGTGATTACCCAACAATGTGCATTATATCAATTTAAATTAGAAGAAACTAAAGTAAATATATATGGTGAAGCTGCTGCAGAAAAATTTTATAATGGTCCTTTTCTATTTAATGTTTTAATAAATAGACAAGATCAAGATTACCCTGAAGATTCTGAAGGTATTCAATTCCAACAAGGTATTGATTTTTACTTTCTAAGAGATGATTTAGTTGACGCTAACGTTGTTCCAGATATAGGTGATATTGTTTTATACCAGGAAAGATATTATGGAGTACAAAGCACAGTAGCCAACCAATATTGGAGTGGTAAAAACCCTGATTATCCAAATAATGATTCAGATGGTAAACCAAACCCACTTAATCCTAATTTACAATTGTTTGGAACTAATTTATCTATATTAGTATCAACCTATTACATACCAGCTGATAAAGCTGCTATATCACCTTACAAAGAAAGATTTTAATGGCAGTTAGAAAACCCATACCAAAAACACAGAAAGAAATCAGTATTGATCAACAAAGACCATCTGATTCAAGGTATGGTAATCCTAACATTCCAACACCTTCAAATGAAAATGAAACAGGCATACAGTTTAATAGATCTGAAAAAATGTCTTGGACTGGTGATACTGCAAAACCATTTTCAATAGGAATACAGGATTTAGATGAAGCCGTTTTTTATTATTTTGAAAATGTAATTAAACCCTTTGTATACCAAAACGGAGAAAGAAGGGAAGTACCTATAATTTATGGTTCTCCTGAAAGGTGGAAATCATTTCAACGTGATGGGTATTATAGAGATAAAAGCGGAGCTATAATGATGCCTATTATTGTAATTAAAAGAAATACAATAACTAAAGATAGAACTGTATACAATAAATTAGATGCTAATAGTCCTAATTTATATGGAACTTTTCAACGTGCTTATAACCCTAAAAATTTTTATAGTAACTTTGCAGCAATTAATAATAAAATACCTGCAAAACAACTTTATGCCGTAGCTGTACCTGATTTTGTTAATATAGAATATAGTGTAATTGTGCAAACATATTATATGGAACAGTTAAATAAAATTATTGAAGCCTGTGAATACGCATCAGATGCCTATTGGGGTAATCCTGAAAGGTTTAAATTTAGAGCCTTTATAGATAGTTTTACAACAGCAACAGAATTAACCAAGGGTAAAGACAGATTAGTAAAAGGGACATTTAATGTTAGATTAAGAGGATATATAATACCAGATACAATACAAAAGGATTTAAATTCTATTAATAAATATAACACTAAATCTAAATTTATTATTCAAATGGAAACTACTGCTAATTCAGAAATATTTGAAGAAGGAGTAACTAAAACTAAAGATGGTAGAACTAGACGTCAAAGAGAAGATCAAGGAAGTGTATCTAATATTTCTGATGTAACTCAGGGTACAGAATTAAAAAAATAAAAAAAAAATGGCTAGTAATGTAAGATTTGTTGATTCATTAAAAGTTGGAGCCTACCGAACTGATGGTTCTGGTGGTGGTGGTAGTGGTATAACCATTAATAATAATGTAGATAACTATATATTAAGTGCAACGGGTAATGCATCTATAATTAATGGGGAATCTAATTTGCAATTTGATGGTACTAGTTTAGGTATTGGAGGTGCATCATCCGGTCCTAGATTAGAAATAATAGATAATAACTCAGGTCAAGACTTAATGTTAATTAGAAATGCAACTGGAAATGGGGTAAAAGTAACAAGTGGGGGGGTTTTACAACTTATAGAATTTAGTTCATTACCAACAGCAGTAGAAGGAGGATTAGCTTATGTTTCTGATAATTTTTATGTAGGTTTAGGATAAAATATAATATGTATAATAAAATAAAAATTTAGTATAAATGGCAAATTGGAAAAAAGTAATAGTTAGTGGATCTAATGCGGAATTAGCACAATTATCCCTATCAGATTTATCAGCACAACCAACAGAAGATACGGTATTAACTATTAATACCTCAGGTGTTATTGGTACAAGAGAAAATGCTGCTTCAAGTGGCTCTTCGGGTACAGATGGAACTTCAGGTTCAAGTGGCTCAAGTGGCTCTTCAGGAACAGATGGTACAAGTGGCTCAAGTGGTTCATCAGGAACAGACGGAACAAGTGGCTCTTCAGGAACAGACGGAACCTCAGGCTCAAGCGGTTCAAGTGGTACAGACGGAACTTCAGGCTCAAGTGGCTCATCAGGAACTGATGGTACAAGTGGTTCATCCGGAACTGATGGTACAAGTGGTTCTTCTGGAACAGATGGAACAGATGGCACAAGTGGCTCTTCGGGTACAGACGGAACCTCAGGCTCAAGTGGTACAGATGGTACAAGTGGCTCTTCAGGAACAGACGGAACTTCGGGCTCATCAGGCTCTTCAGGAACAGACGGAACCTCAGGTTCAAGTGGTTCTTCAGGAACAGATGGAACATCCGGTTCTTCAGGTTCTTCAGGCTCAAGTGGTACAGACGGAACTTCAGGTTCTTCAGGAACAGACGGAACTTCAGGCTCAAGTGGCTCTTCAGGTACAGATGGAACATCGGGTTCAAGCGGATCAAGTGGCTCAAGTGGATTATTATCTTTAACTGGGAATACTGTAGATGGTGTAATTACTTTAGGGGCATCAGGTGCACCTAACGCCGATGTAAACAGTAATTTAGTATTTGATAATACTGGTGGTTCTACATTAGGTGGTTTATTAACAGTAACTGGTGACGTTGTAATTAGCCATGATTTAACGGTACAAGGTACAGCATCATTCCAAAATTCAGAAAATTTATTAGTAGCTGATAGATTTATTCTATTAGCATCTGGTTCTAATTCAACAGGAGATGGTGGTATTGTAATACAGCAAGGAACACAAGATTATGGTGATGCTTTTGCATATGATGGTTTATCATCTGAAAGATGGGGTGTAACAAGTTCTTTTCATGCAAGTGGTTCAGGATTTACACCAGATGCTTTTATGGCAACAGTAGTTGTAGGATCTGGAGGTGCATTACCAACATCAGCACCTGCAAGATATCAACAAGAAGGAAATATATTTACAGCAGCATCAGGTGATGTTTATATTTATTCATAATCTACCTTAAAAATTGTTTTTAAAAATATTAAAAAGTTTTATGGGATTTAAATCAAACAAAGTTGAAATAAAAGGAGTATCTACTGACAAAGTAGGTACTCCTATAACCCATAATATAGAATTAACAGAAAAAGAAATTGAGTTTTTATTAATTACTATAAAAAACTCTTTATTTAAAGGAGAATATGTAGAAATATGTTATAACACAACATTAAAATTACAAGAAAAGTATAAAGAATTAAATAAAAAATAATAGTTATGCCTTACAACCTAACAAATTTGTCTATAAGAGAATTAAGGGCTCTTAGAAAATCAACTGATTATCTTCCAATAACTGGTATCGATGCTATTTTTATTGGCACCTTACAAGTAAAATTAACCCAAAAAATTGAAACTATTGAATCTGGGTTAGAAGATGTTGCAACTTCACAGACTGAACAATAACTTTTCATATTTATACCTATATTACGGCCCGTAAGGGAAGTGGACTGAATAATCAGTAGCCAACCTAGTAAAATTAGAATATGCCAAATTGGAAAAAAGTCATAATTAGCGGCTCTAACGCTGAATTATCTGAATTAAAATTAACAGGTTTATCAACTCAAGGATCTGAAAATACAACATTAGTAATAAATTCATCTGGTGAAGTAGGCACCAGAGAAAATGCTGCTTCAAGTGGCTCTTCAGGTACAGACGGAACAAGTGGCTCTTCAGGCTCTTCAGGCTCTTCAGGCTCTTCAGGCTCAAGTGGCTCAAGTGGCTCTTCGGGAACAGATGGTACAAGTGGCTCTTCAGGTACAGATGGAACTTCAGGTTCAAGTGGCTCAAGTGGCTCTTCAGGCTCAAGTGGCTCTTCAGGAACAGACGGTACAAGTGGCTCTTCAGGCTCTTCGGGTTTAAGTGGTGCTTCAGGTACTTCAGGTACAGATGGAACTTCCGGTTCAAGTGGCTCTTCAGGTACAGACGGAACATCAGGCTCTTCAGGTACAGACGGAACTTCAGGTTCTTCAGGAACAGACGGAACTTCAGGCTCAAGTGGCTCTTCAGGTACAGACGGAACTTCAGGTTCTTCAGGTACAGACGGAACAAGTGGCTCTTCAGGAACAGACGGAACTTCAGGCTCAAGTGGCTCTTCAGGTACAGACGGAACTTCAGGTTCTTCAGGTACAGACGGAACAAGTGGCTCTTCAGGAACAGACGGAACTTCAGGCTCAAGTGGCTCTTCAGGTACAGATGGAACATCAGGCTCTTCAGGTACAGATGGAACATCAGGTTCTTCAGGTACAGACGGAACAAGTGGCTCTTCAGGTACAGATGGAACATCAGGTTCTTCAGGTACAGACGGAACAAGTGGCACAGACGGAACAAGTGGCACAGACGGAACAAGTGGCTCTTCAGGCACAGATGGAACTTCAGGTTCAAGTGGTACAGACGGAACAAGTGGTACAAATGGTTCAAGTGGAACAGACGGAACTTCAGGTTCAAGTGGAACAGACGGAACTTCAGGTTCAAGTGGAACAGACGGAACATCAGGCTCTTCAG
>Ga0209092_10005486_pt1 | contig 10269 bp, 9 predicted proteins | sample FraStrMetagenome_FD_187446 | JGI IMG/M metagenome (GOLD analysis project Ga0209092, IMG submission 187446) | Marine eukaryotic phytoplankton communities from Arctic Ocean - Fram Strait ARC3M Metagenome (SPAdes) (version 2) | ecosystem: Environmental > Aquatic > Marine > Oceanic | place: Fram... | reverse complement strand
CACGATTGACATCAATACCAATTGTATCGCCGACAAGCCGCTCAATTTTGAGCTGCATTTCATCAGTCATTGTCAGTGTGGTTTCAGCCCCTGTCTCAGGGTCAATGATGACTTGGTCGCGAACCAGCACAGCAGCATTGATTTTTTGTATCCGATGCGATGGCTTCATAGTACTTGAAACAGTTCGGCTCACTTCATAATTTTTTACTTCACTTGATGAGCTTGAACGCATGTCATTAGCAGCCCCGACTTGTGTTTGCCCTAGCGTTAATTCCGGTGCTTGCGGCGGTGTATTAGCAACCGCCCCCGGAATACCTTTGGCAGGCGCTTCACGGGTTAAATCATTTGTGTTTTGCTCAGAGCGGAGAGCATTGCCTTCTGGATCAACAATTTCTTCAGTTATTTCGCTCCGAGTGAAGTCAATATCTAGGTTCACCTGTGCGTTAATATTGCCAGGCCCAACAATTGGCGTCAGAAGCGAGATAATGCGCGAGCGGTAAATATCTTCCATGCGAACACGGTGCTCAAGCTCAGAATTATTCATAATGCCTGTCGTAGTATGTGACGAATTAGAGAGCAGTGAGCCATTATGGTCAATCACAGACACATCCTCTTTTGCCATTTTTGGCACAGAAGATGATACAAGATGGATGATAGCCTCAACTTGTGTGCGCCCAAGAACGCGGCCTTTTGCCAGCTGAACAAAGACAGAAGCTGTTGGCTGTGATTCTTGCCGGATAAAGACTTCTTTTTCTGGAATTGCTAAATGAACCCGAGCTGATATGACGTTATCGATTTCAGTAATTGAACGTGCCAACTCCATTTCCTGCGTTTGTTTCAAACGCATTGCTTCTACAGAACGGCTGGAGCCCATCTTAATACTATCGAGATTATCATAACCTGCTGGAACAACCGTTGGCAGTCCTTGTGCGGCAAGCATAATACGGGAGCTGTGATAATCACCTGTTGGCACCATCACATCTCCTGTTGTTGGGTCGAGGGCAACATCAACGCCAGAATTTTTTAGCGCATCTAGAACGCGAGATTTTTCAGATTCAGGGAGCGATGCAAATAATGTTGTGCGCGATGGCTGCTGCATAACAAAATAGGCAAACAACCCAATCACCGTTACCGCCGCTGCAAGAATAGTTGGAAGAGCCCGTTGGAAAGCAGGCTGTTCTTTCATTTCACGAAGCTGACTGATAAGCGAACCCGCCTGCGGCAAAACGCTAGAGTCAGTTGTTTGCATATTTGAATTTGGTGATGCAGCCATTTCAGCCATTTTTTTAGTCTCCAGCAACGTGTGTATCTTGTGCGGTTAAATAGATTATTACTGTGTTAAACAGGCATATTCATTATGTCTTTATAGGCGCTCAACACCTTATTTCTGACATTCAACGTCATCTGAAAACCAAGCGATGAGACTTGCTGATTAATCATGACCTTGGTCAGGTCATTTTCGATACCGAGTTCAAAATCACGCGCTGAACGGGCTGCTTGATTTTGGGAATCAGCAACTGAATTAACAGCTGCTTCAAGCCGGTTTGGAAAACTTTCCTGCAGGCGGTCAGGGGTAAAAGACTGCTGAGCTTGTTCCAGTAACTTCTGGCGCAATCCGCCAGATTGGTTTCCAATATCGCCTGTCAGATTAAGAGATTTTGAAAATCCGCCAATGTTATCGATACTCATTGTAATCTCCTCTTTCTAACATGCACTTCTTAGGCGCTCAGCTGCTGGCTAGCTTCAGTTTTCATCAGGCGTTCAGCCGATAATTGCTCGCCGACAACACCATCAACCATGATATCAGCGGCCGTGATACATTTATCGGAGCAGAGAACAAGAGCGCGCTGAAGGACGTTTTCAAGCTCACGTACATTACCTGGCCAGTCATAAGCCAGAAGCAAAGTCACAGCATCTTGGGCAAGGCAGGGAACTGTATCCTCGTCAACAGCATGCCGGCTCAACAAAATTGTACTAATCGCAACAATATCGTCTCTGCGTTCATTCAGGTGGCTGGTGGAAAGCGGGAAGACATTCAAACGGTAGAATAAATCTTCGCGGAACCGACCTTCGCGCACCTCTGCCAGCATATGCCGGTTAGTTGTTGCGATAACTCGAACATTTATATCAACCTCGCGCTGGCTCCCCAACGGCGTTACTTTACGCTCTTGCAGAGCCCGTAGAAGCTTTGCCTGCAGGCCAAGCGGCATTTCAGAAATTTCATCCAGAAGCAAAGTGCCGCCATCAGCTGCACGGAAAATCCCTTTATTGGCTGTTGAGGCACCTGTAAACGCCCCTTTTTCATGACCAAACAGAATAGCTTCAAGCATATTTTCAGGAATAGCTGCACAGTTTACCGCAACAAATGCAGCATCGCGCCTATCGGACTGATTATGGATAAACTTTGACAGAACTTCTTTTCCAGTTCCGGTCGGCCCATTAATAAATACCGTGACGTCCGTCTTGCTGACGCGGCGTGCAAGTGCCATCAGCTCAAGACTTTTTGTATCGGAAACAGCCACATACTCACTATCCAAAAGGCGCGTAACAGCCATGTGAAGAGAAAAATTCTGAGGAGAGGTTAGCATCTCACCGACCGCATCAGAGGGCGCCATGTTTAGAAAAACAAGATTACCACGCATCTCAGAGCGCATTTCAAAAGGTTTTTGACTTTCAGCCGAAATAACCATGACCCGGCTGGCTTTCATTTTTCGGGCGATATCAGCAATTCCCGATACCCCGCCTGCTTTATCAGCAAATTCTTTACTACACACAAAGGCGTCAATAGTAGATGCCGACGCTAATGATGCATCAGAGGCTAATAAGCCAGCACCTTTTTGCCGCGTCTGGCTGTTATCGTACCACGACACCTGAGCCATGCGATTTTCAAGACAAACAGCAAGTTGTTCTGCGCCAAGTAGGCCTGATTTTTCAATAATGATATGAGCCACAACGGGTACTCCAAAAGAACGTAGATGAAGTAAGAAAGGCAAAAAGCAGGCCAAAAAACAGTGGCACCCCAAAAATAAATATTAACTATATGTAATACCTATGCTTTTATTATATTTTTTTTAAATTCATTTTTTTGACATTCGATCAATAAATGCTAAAATAGAGACATTAAATTGACACTTTGCTAACTTACATAATTATCAGATACTGATATTATGGTCCCCATAAGAGTATTAAATGTCCTACAGTGAGCGGTTATTAATTGGGCAATCTGCATCCATGAAGGAAGTGCGCAGGCTTATTGAGCTAGCTGCCCCTTCAACTACAACAATTTTGATTCAAGGTGAAACAGGCGTTGGCAAGGAAGTTGTTGCGCAAGCGATACATGAACAGTCAAAGCGAAAAGGAAAGCTAATTTCTGTAAATTGCTCCGCCATCCCCTCAGAACTCCTTGAATCAGAGTTATTTGGGCATGAAAAGGGTGCGTTCACTGGTGCTGAAAAAACCCGCGCGGGCCGGTTTGAGATGGCAAATAGCGGTACGCTTTTCCTAGATGAAATTGGTGATATGCCCCTTCCCTTGCAGGCAAAATTGCTAAGGGCTCTTGAAAGTAGAACCATTCAACGTGTAGGTGGCGGGAATGATGTTCCTGTTGATTTCCGCCTTGTTTGTGCAACTCACCAGAATATCGAAGCAGATATCGAACAGGGAAAATTTAGGGCTGACCTGTTTTACCGTATTAATGTCTTTCCTGTGCTACTGCCTGCCTTAGCTCAGCGTGCTGTTGATATTCCTTTACTGGTTAAAGCATTATGTGACCGGATGGCCACAGAAAATAAGCTATTGGCAGTTCCGACATTCAGTGAAAGCGCTTTTACTGAATTAATGCGCTATCCATGGCCTGGCAATGTCCGTGAACTTCGAAATGTGCTTGAACGCGCATGCCTTCTTTTTCCGGGACGCCAAGTTGAAGGCCCAGAGATTGCAAATAACCTCCTAAAAATAAAAGTGCCGGATCCGGCAGAAGAGCAGGACGCTCTTTGGGAAGCAACATCGGATATGGCGCCTATCATCTTTAATAATGAGCCAACAGAAGCGCCGCTTCCTCACCCAAGTCATTATCAGGACTGGTTTTCCTTTTTTGACAATATTGATATGCGTCGCCACCTACAGGATGTAGAAGTTGTTCTTATTGAAGCTGCGCTTAAAAAGTCAGACGGCATGATCTCCGCCGCGGCAGATTCGCTAAAACTTCGGCGAACAACACTGATCGAGAAGATGAAAAAATTTATGATTGAAAAGCCAGTGAATTAAGATTAGCGGTTAGCGTTGTCACTACCTAGCGTGAGTAGGCTACCTGCATACGCATTTGCTGACTGCTTTTAGTTGTCAGCTCTTCCATATCGTTTTCTATCTGAGAAATAAGCGACGCGTTCTCTCGAGCACAATGTTCGATAAAGGTAAAGAAACCCTCATCGATCAGCATTGGATCCTTGAGGCATAAATCCTTCAATATATCCTGACGGGCTGAATCGAGCGCGACGGCCCGAGGAAAATTTTTATCGGTAATCGCGCCAGCAATATGATGGTTTAACTCTTCGAACTGTGTCCGCATGTCTTCAACCCACTTACTGTCACCTAAACCATCTTTCGTTCTGTCAGCCGAGTTTCCATCATTCAGATGCGACACTTTGAGGGCCTATCTGCGACCAAGCATCACGAATTTCGGTCAGTAACTGAATGGCGGTTTTAGTTCCTCCTCCATCTTTTGTTTTAATATCACTAAGAAGTTGCTGGCGTGAATATTCATATAGTTGGAAAAGATTCTCTGAAATCGAACCGCCTTTTTCGAAATCAAGGCTAGATTGAAGAGCATAAATAATTGTCAATGCGCGAGCAAAGCTTTCCGATTTTAACTCTAACGTGTTTCCCTCATAAGCAGAAATATTTTCATGAAACAAAGCCATTGATTTCAGCAAGGAATCAAACATCATTAAAACAATAAAGTGCGGATCCTCTGCTTCGCCAAGAGCCTGCTTCTCAACAGATTGATAAGCATTGGTAATTTTGCTCTTAGGTGACATCTCTAAATTCCAATTCTATTACTTGATTTTAAGGCCACAAAATCTTAATATTTGTGAATGTCGTTTTTACCATTTGTCAACGAACCAAAAATTACTTCCGCGCTAACTTCACGCTCGCGCAGCAATCAGGTATCGGTACTTGACGAAAATCTTTTTGCAAATAATGTGCCAGCTTTAGATGCAAGTGCGTCAGAAATGGCAAAAATCGATCCTACTATAAGAATTCTTCCTGAGATGGGCCGGCGACCTATGTCGCATATTCAAGCTCCACGGGGTGCGCCGAGCACTGTTTCGTCAGAGCATTTTTTAAAATCACGCGCCAGCCTCTCGCCAACATATATTCATAATGAGTCAATAACGCGGATGGCCCGCACATCCAACTTGTATGCTGAGACACCACGATTTAGAAACCAGGTCGACATACTTGCTTAAAAATGTCTTTTTTTTAAAATCATACCACATTTTCTGTTCATGCCTTTTCAAGAGAATTTACCTCTTTCTGAGTATTTAATACCGCTGTGAAAATGTCTGCCTCGCTTACTATGCCAAGAAGTTTACGAGTATCCACTGACAGTACAGGCAAGGCTTCACCGATAAAATTAGCTGCAATTTCCCTTGCAGATTCGACAGATGAACCAGACTCTAGGAAAACTGGCTCCTTCTCTAAAATGGATTCTATGGTTTTCAAATTCTCATTCGCTACTAGGTCTGGAAGACTTATTTTTCCTAAAAGGGACCCATCGTCCTTCAAGCAATAACCCTCAGATGTTTTGTTTGCTGCAAGTAGTTTTGCTGCGGCTTTAGGTGAGGATGATTTTTTAATTTTGACAAAATTTGTATGAGCAAGTTCGTCAACTTTCATTTCTAAGAGTTTTAGAACTACACGCCCAGCATTAATATTAATATTGCGCATCTCTAATTGTTGATCAAAAAGAGAGTGCCCTCCAAAACTAAAAGTAATGAGACTGCACGTTCCAACTGAAATCATAGTTGCAACAGCCAAGTCATAGGACATGGTCATTTCTATAACTATAACTAATACTGCTATTGGGGCGCCCGTTACCGCGCCTGATAGGGCCGCCATTCCACAAACCATGAAAATAGGTAAAGATGCCGGGAACCCGAAGAAGCCTACAAAATAGGCTGAAATACCTCCAGCAGCTGCGCCTATGAATAAACAAGGAGAAAAAATACCCAACGAAAAACCAAAGCATGTCGATGCGGCGGTTACGATCAATTTTGATACAAGAAAGATTAGGAGGGTTGTAAAGCCAAATTGCAAACCAAGCATTTCTTGAATTGTAGCAGGTCCTAGGCCAAGCACCTCTGGAACAAAAAAGCCAATCAAAGAGCAGATAGCTACTGCTATTGCACCTAATTTCCAATCTGAAAACCCCGAACTCGCAGCCCACTTTGATGAGCCAATCTGAAGCCGCATAATCAAAACAGCTATTAGCCCAAAGAATAAACCTGATATAAGAAGGCCAAAAGAAAGAAAAAGGATCGAAGGCACTTCAATATCAAGACGTAGCCACCTGACATCCTCAAAGAACCAGCTACTTATAGCAAAGGAAGAAATGCTGGCGATTGAAATTGGGGCGAGTGCGCGCATTGAAAAGTGTCGTAAAACAACTTCATGAGCGAATATCATCCCTGCAATTGGAGCATTAAACCCTGCTGAAATAGCTGCTGCAACGCCACAGCCAATAATCATATCTTGGCTTAGAATATTTGTCCTGAAAAGACTATGGAACACTCGTGCTAAATATCCTCCCACATGCACAAGTGGGCCGTAGATGCCGACGGAACCGCCAGCAACTACAGAAATGAAGACACTAACAATCGTTGCTGCGCCAGTTTTGAAAGATAGAAGAGATATGTCAGTATGGGCTGCATGGACAATATCAGCAGGCCCATGCCACCTTTGAATTTTAAATAATCTTCGTATTATAATAAGAACGCTCATGCCAGCACATAAAAGAACAGTTTGATACCCAAACAATAAAAAGGATGCCGCCTCTAGATCCAAGCGTCCTGACACTCGCCAAAATTCCGCGTTTGATACAAGACGTACAAACGATACCGTAAAAAGACCGACAGATGAGCCAATAATACAGGCAGATAAAAAAGATGCAAAAAACATCATAACAGGATTAGTTCGTCTATAATTATCCACTGAGTTGGAGGCTAGAGACATAACAGTCCTTTAACAGCATCGAAAAAATAACTTCAGTGGCGATTAACCACTAATCAGTATCTTTTACTAAATGCTATGCCAAGAGAGTGAAGAAATCAAAGTTTCAATATATCCATCTGAGGTATCGCTTTCAGAAGCAACCAATACTCACTATGTAATCTTTTCAAATTAGGCACAGTTTTTGCAGTGATTCCTTTACCTCTGGTATGATGAGGTGGAACTAAAACAAGTCTTAAAGAGTAGTCTAGCACCATGGCTGTTGATTATATTAGTGCACTTAATGCAGGTTCAGGTCTGAATACTACCCAGATCATCGACTCATTAATCGATGCAGAAAAAGCACCAAAGGCTGCCGCAATCCAAGAAAAAATAGATGATGCAGATATTGCAATTTCGTCACTAGGCCTTTTGAAGACAGAACTGAGCACCTTCAATTCAAACGTAAACAGCTTAGCTGGGCAGAATGGAATAACTCTATCCTCATCAAGCAGCAGTATAATCGTTGAAAAGACCGGGACTGACCCACTGACCTCATTTAATCATAGCATAGCTGTCTCTGCTTTAGCAGAACAACAAGTGCTCGAATTTGGCGGCTTCAGCACAGCAACGGACCCAGTATCTTTGGGAAACTTGACTTTTACGGTTGGAACTTGGGACTCAGGCATTTCATCATTTTCGGCCAACTCAAATTATTCTGCTTATTCTCTTGATGTATCATCGGCATCTACTATTGGTGATGTTGTCTCCATTATTAATAATAGTACTGATGCCTCACTCGCTGGCATTCAAGCTAGCATTCTTCAAACTGAAGAAAACTCTTTTTCGGTAGTAATCAAGTCCCATTTCGGGGAAGACCGCGAATTACATATTGCTGACAGTGCTGGTTCTACTTTTGAATTTAGTTCATCCACCGACGCAGCTCACCAAATCAGTGGGGGTGTTAATGCCTCTTTAACAGTTGATGGCATTAGCGTCTCACGAAACACGAATGTCATCACTGACCTTCTAGATGATATGAGCGTTGAAATTACGGCTGTAACAACATCAACACAGACAGTATCAGCCGAATATAACAAGGCGAGTGCCCTCACTACAATGAACGGAATTGTAGATGAGTTGAACTTTGTTTTGGCATTTTTAGATAAAGAGACTGCAGCGGGTGAAAATGGGGAAGATGATGGAGGGTTATATGGAGACCCCTTTGCTGACTCATTAATGAATAGTGTGAGAAGTTTTACAGCCAGCCCAATAGAAGGGTTTAGCGCGGAAAGTGTCTATCTATCTTTCTTTGGGGTTCTTACGAACAGAGATGGCACACTTAGCCTTGATGAAGATACGTTTTCTACCTACTTCACTGCATATCCAGACCATTTCTCTGCGCTAACTCAATCTAGAGCAACTACTGACAATGCTGCGGTTTCTGCTTCTATAACTGGTGATTATTTCACTCCTGGAACATATTCCCTTGATATCGAAAGTAGTACAGGAGAAATACAAGATTCAGAAGACAATAAAACGACATTAAGCAGCTCATCTACCATATATGTGGCCGCTTCTGGAGGAGCAACAGGCTTAAACTTAGAAACAAGCTCTACCTCCACGACTGCAAATGTTTATATGGGGCGCTCTTTTATAGACACTATTTCAAATTATTTTGATGGCATTCTTGAATCTAATAGTGATATCGACACTAAGCTTCAGACCTTGGGAATTAATAAAACGGATTATGGCGTTGAACTTGAAAATTTAGAATCAAGAATGGCGAGTAAAAGAGAAGTATATCAAGGTCAATTCGGCGCGATGGAAGGTACTGTCGCCTCTTTTAAAAAGACTGGTGATTATATGACTAACTTTATGGAGAGCTGGCGCGCAGGTCTCGGTTAAAGAGTATCTAAAATGCTAGCTTTTGTTTGAACAAGTTGAGCAAGAGCTGGAAATTTGTCATTCTTTTCCATAGACCAGCCCTGAGGCGGAACAGGCATCCCATTGTTCCTCATTGCAAACAAATAAGCCTTAAATCGTTTGCGTGAATTATCTGCCGAATAACGCGGTTCCTTATCACCTTTAAGCCCACTTCCAAAAAGACCTGTAATCTTGCGCGGTGTTTTATCCATTTCAAAATTAAGCCTAAAATAACAAAAACCTTCAATAAAAATAGTGGCGTCTTCACCCGCTTCGGCGTCATTAAGCGTCAAAAGTATCTGTTCTGCAGATACCACAAAATGATGCAGTTCAATTAGGGCATAATGTTCTGCCATTCCCTTCTGAAATTTCTGGGCGACAGAATCTAAAGAGAACGGGCTTCCAAGGAATTCTCGGGCCACAGCACATGCGGTTACATCAAAAATCCAGTCAGGACAGTGCTCCACTTTCTCTTCCTCTATAAGTACTTAGATTTTAGAAATTCTACTATAATATAAACATCTTTTGAGCCCCAGAATTATTTTTAAAAAAATATATTATTCTCTGTAACTCCCTTCCAATAACGATTCTACACGAGCATTTAGTTCTAATAAAAAAAAATCGAAAAAAATTTCTAATAATATTTTCATCATGTCGTTTGCTTTCCTGAACCGAGTATTCGGTAACGGCTATCCAACAAAAAGGAAAATATTATGACAGTAATTAACACCAACGTGGCTTCTTTGAAAGCTCGCGTAAACTCTCTCAAAGCAAATAATGGCATGGAGAAAGCCATGGAAAGGCTCTCATCTGGTCAGCGCATTAACCGCGCTGCTGATGATGCCGCCGGTCTAGCTGTTTCCTCTAAAATGACTGCCCAACTCAAAGGCATCAATATGTCAGTGCGTAATGCCCAAGATGGCATTAGCTTAGTGCAGACAGCTGAAGCTGCAATGGCGGAAGTCATGAACATGCTCACTCGTATGCGTGAACTAGGGGTCCAAATGAACAACGGTGTTTACACAGATGCTGACCGTGTTAATGCCAACCTAGAAAAAAATCAGTTAATCGCTGAAATAACAAAAGTAACAGATAACACGCAATTTAATAACGTGACGCTTCTGGATGGGTCGT
>Ga0209092_10005485_pt1 | contig 10270 bp, 12 predicted proteins | sample FraStrMetagenome_FD_187446 | JGI IMG/M metagenome (GOLD analysis project Ga0209092, IMG submission 187446) | Marine eukaryotic phytoplankton communities from Arctic Ocean - Fram Strait ARC3M Metagenome (SPAdes) (version 2) | ecosystem: Environmental > Aquatic > Marine > Oceanic | place: Fram... | reverse complement strand
CAAAGTAATTTATACCTGGCACAAGAATAGCAGTTAACAAAATAAAAGCATACAGATTAAAAAAAAGTCATTGAAGCTGAAGATGCTTTTTAGGTGGATATACTATCATCTAGCACATAATCATACATAGATCATTCAATATTATGATCAAAGATAGTCTGTTTCTTATTTTATTTTATTTAAATGAAGAGATTACTTAGTTGTTAGGTATTACGTTAATTTTCGTCTCGCTACATTCGTACAGTTACTACCCACCACGCAATGTCAGCAAAAAAGAAGAAGGGATTAGATACACTTCCCAACGAAATCCGTTTAGAGCTCCGTCGGACCATTGCGTTGAAGGTGTACGACTTTGTGTTCCAGAGTAGCGATGAAGGAGAAGGATCAAAAACGACTCATGCATGATTTGTTTTATGGAATTGAAGGAGACAAGGATAGTATGTCGTATCTCGACATGTATCTGAAAGGGGACGGAGATTTTGAGGGGTTGTTTGAGGTAACAGGGAACGAGCGACAGAAAAATCTCAAAGAAATAGTTTGTAGGCGGTCGGGGAAGTTTTACTTGGGTTTGCAAATCGACAATTCTTCATTGGAAAGAGTTTATATAAAAGGTGATGGAAATTGTATGTGATAATTTATACATGTAAAAGGAAAAAAGTGAGTTGAGGTTGGCGAATAAGAAAAATTACTTTTCACAAAATAAGCAGTAATTGACCAGAGGAATGGCCGATCAAATTGGTGCAGTGTAGATGAATGAAATTGAAATGTATTATCTAGTTAGTTACTGCAGCCATAAATTTGGATAAAGCGATTGTATTTACTGAGACTTAGTTTTCACCCTTTGAATAGTAGCTCGAATGGATTGTAATTGTTTCGCTTTGTTTGTTTTCTTCGAGTGTTCATAGTAAAATGGTCGAAGTAGTAGATGTCACTGTTGATAAGTTTGTTAGATGTTCGCCGAGTTGGTAACAAACTTATCAACAGTCACAGCTTTCGAACACAAGACAGTGCCACTAACGCCATTTAACTACATTTCTCAGCCCTCCTTATCCGAAGTTTAACCTTGACATTAACGAAGTGCATAAAAGGAAATTGTTTTCTGTTATAAACTTCGCTGTTGTGTACCCATTCATGATCAGAAACAGGAATAGCCATACTTCTAGGGAGCATCTAAAAAGGGGGCTGTGCCGGGGGAAAATATTAAGTCGCGTTTGATGATGAATGGGGGTGATGTCTGGAGTTTGGTGACGGGTATTATGAAGAAAGATGGTGTGCTTGGATTTTATGCTGGTTATTCCGCCTGTTGTTTAAGGGATATCCCTTTTACGCTGTTTCAGCTAGCGTTGTATGATGTGTTTAAGCAGTTATTCATAAATGTGAAAACTAGTTATACAAGCAAAGGAGCGGTGGACGAATCACTGAGTCAGGGAGAAGAGATCTTCTGTGCAGCTATGACGGGAGGTGTCACAGGATTTCTCTCTGCCCCGAACGATTTGCTCAAGACGAAGCTCATGGTCGACGGACATTTGTACAACGGGTTATTTGATTGCATAGCGAAAACTGTTCGAACGGAAAATGGTGGTTTGAATCCTATGGCGCTTTTGGATGGAGCTGCGGCCCGTGTCGCTTGGTTGGCGCCGTACTGCGCAATTTATTTGCCAGTGTATGACATAATGAAGAAAAGGGTCGAAAGGTCGAACGGGTTACTTACCAAGAAGTTTTTTGGATTGCCATGATAGAAATCGTAATCTCAGAAGAAATGCGCAATAGATTATATCGTGTGATTCGATAGTAATGGGTTGCTGTCTACATTGTAATTTTACATACCTTGTTACGCTTATTGTTATGATACAGAAACCAACTAATTGGCTTTTAGAGAGAAATAGAACTCGATCTATTGAGGTTTCAATTTCTTGTTTGTTACCTCGACAAAACTAAATCTAGTAAAATATGGCTTTTGCTACTATTTTTGAAGGTTTCAAAATTTTAATCTACCGGCATTTGCTTTCTTCGAGATATGGTAGAGACGAGACTGTATTTTTTGGTGAAGGGTTTTCCCCGAAAACTTGTGTTTACATCAAAAAATGACTAGTTGACTTTCACAACTACTTTTCACAAGCAGATGATCATCCATTTTATTACCCCAAAATATCAATTTCATGAATTGATTGAACGACAAGAGTGGTCGCGATGATAAATTAATCGATTGCAATTGTAGAAGGAGCAAGAAAAAGATAACATATAGGCAGATGTCTAGCATTTACACGTTTAACCTAAATTTCACTATTCATTCGAGTAATGCGTATTACTTTACTTGACGATAACGGGTCCACACTTGAAACTAGTAAATCTGGCGAAGAAAAAGTCAACCTATTGGCTCCAATTTCTTCGATACGATTCACATGTCAACACAAAAAGCATGCATTCTTACCCAAAGTATTATCGAGCATCATCTGTGCCATTAGATATTTATGGATCGACTTGTTAGGTAGCAAATCGTACGCCTCCAAAGCCAACGTCGATTATATCTCCTGTCACTTTTCATAACAATGGATATAGATCATTTTTTGTAAAGTATTTTATGCGACTTTTGATAATGTTCTTTTCGAACCTTTGATTTTGTACTTCCTCTTCCTACAGATCTGTTACGGTTACGACTATTTAGATGGAAAACTCTAGAGAAGGCTTACCTCGAAATCGAGCACAATGTACTATGTGAATTTGTTTTCTAGACGAAAGAAAATCATAGTTCCAATTTCTCCAAACTGTCATTTTCTAAATACATTGGTCAAGGAAGTATGATCGTTGTTGAAATATGTAACAAGCATACTATAAGTTTATGATATAAAATTTTATAATCTTGAAATCAATCCCCAACTACAAATCAAGAGTATATATCGAACTGTATCAACAACAAGCCCAACTTTTAATTGCCGTAGGAAGGGTCCTCAGCAACTTCCAAATCCCCCATTACCATCACGTCGTAAACACAGTCATCCTTATTGACACCAACGAAGTCTTCACATACAACATCCAAAAGACGACGGTGGAGATTATGGGTCTTCTTCGAGAGACTATCGTTAGAAATGTAGTAAATACATTCATCGGGATACTGTGGCGCACAATGTTCTTGAAAGAGCTTCTGTTCCGTGTCCCTCACCTGCCATTCCTCACCATATTTGCAACAGTCTTTGGACATGTCAGTAACACCATTGCGTCCCAAAAGGCGATTACCTGCGAGAGGATTACGTAGCAAACCGATGCCATCGTGGATATCACCGTCAATCTTGATAAACAGCATTTGGGTCTTGGGATTGGCATGAATGGTGATCTTCATAGGTTCAATCACGTATCAAAATCCTTGGGTTTATCTTGAACACCACCAATGTTGGTATCGGTGAGGTTAAGGACATAATGGGTGATTTTCTTCTTCTTGCCAATCATATTGTTGGTAAATTTATACGTCGCAAATTCGGTCGGAAGAAATGCATCATCATTTACATGACGCTTCCCCTTCACGAATGCTATCGATGGTAGCATAAATCTTACAATAAAGACGTATCTTCTTTATCGAAAAAGTTGTTTATGAAACACTTCCTAAACCATGCACCTGAAGGGCTGGTGATGTGTGACTTGACATTTTTATTGACACTAATAGGAGTTACGACCACAAAAAATAACGAAGGAACTGGACTGAGATTTGACAGGAGCACGTAAATGGCTTCTTGTTACTCGCTGGGGGTGTTCGCATCGAAGACGAGGATGATAACATTCCAAACTCCTGCATTCCCATATTTGCTACAAAGCCACAGGTCTCCTCCCAACACCTTTACGTTCCGTAAATGCCGCCACAACTCGTCCGTTATTCGATAATTGCTACCTGTGAGAGTGAGAGCTTAATTTTGAATACGTTACTTACCAAACAATGGCTCTGAACCAATACACTCTCATCTTTACCTGGAACTTTAAAAATGTTTTTTAGGATGAGACTTAATATATATGACTTGGACAATGACGAAATTGACCTATAGGACGTACTAGAAGATCTACGCGTAGGTGCGGCACGACGATGCGGCGTGGTCATGTTTACAGTTATTAGTTAAAGATTTTTAAACGATATGAATGACCCTCGCTTTCATCTCGGATTGTTCTTTTGAAATGATGTTGTTTGGGGTTGCGAAGGGCGATGTGATGACTGTTTATTTATCTCTTGGATAAGTCCCGTCCTGAGTCCCGACGGCATCCGGAATTTTCCGGCGGGAATGACACTCGCTGGTACGGGATCTCGAAATCCCGATGTCTATGTAGAAATTGTACTTGTAGAAGCGAACTCTCAAACAAACACGATTCTGTGTTCTGTGCAAATACGAGGTCCACTTTTCGGCTATTTTGACAACCCGATGGGGGGGGAACTCAAATTTTTCAAAAAAGTTCCAAATACCGGCCACTCTCACTCTCACACACACGTACTCGTATAATACGCGTGTGTGATTCACGGACATAAACGACCAACAACAAACAATGGACCGAAGAGATCCCATATCCTATCCCATATCCTATCACATCATACATGACGGGGCAATGACATTTTGAAACACCTCTATGCAACGCGTGTCATAAACGATTCTTTTCTTCTTCGGGCGATTCTACGAAATGCATCAAATGTCGACGTTCCTCCTCGAAAGATGAAAATAAAGATGAAATGAGGGTCACTGCTGATGTTAGCATGGAGAATTGTGATGGTAATGGATCGATGAGGATGATGATGATGATGGAGATACATGTATGTGAATCGAACAGAGAAATGAGGAGGGCAATGTCCACTGCCGATACAGCTAGCTCAAGCTATAGCTCTAGCTTTGGGATTAGGAGGGATCTTGAAAATGATGTGATTGCTGAGAAAGAAAATCATCTAAACGAGGAAACTTGTAGCAATGACAATGGAGATGGACCAAGTAAGGATTTAGGCGATGTTTGTATGGAACGTAAGTCAGAATGAAAGAGTATGGGTGAAATGCCTATTAAGCATGACTGGATGTGGATGAAGGAAACCACAGATGTCGAAACTAATATTACTACGTATGATATGGATAATCGTGGACCTTCTATTCCGATAGAGGAGGACGTCAAGCTTACCGAAGATGTAAACCATGCTTTTGGTGCTATGAATTCGAAAGAAATTGATGCCCCAGCAAAAAGTTCGATGTTCGCATTATCAGGGTGCAGCGATGTAGAAGAATGTCCAGTATGTGGTGTATCGCTTTCTCATTTAAAATCTTTGAAATCTCAAGTAAATCACATGAAGAGATGTGGTAAAAAGCATGGCATCGCTGCGAAGGACTTGGCCGTATGCGATGATGAGGATCAGTTTGTTTCTATGCCAAAAATCTCGGAAAATTACGTGTTGCCTCAGTCGAAAGAAATTGTAAAGGTTTCTAGACAGTCAGTACTATCGAATTTCTTTCAGCGACTAAAGCGATCAATTAACGATGTGCTTCTCAAAGGTGCGAAAAGGCTTGCAAAAAGTGATAAATCAATTCAAAATCGAAGATGGCACCAAATAATTCGAATAATAGATACAATTCAAAAGGTCGATCAAAGAGAGGAAGTCGTTGGAAAAGGAAGAGACCAGGATAGAAAGAAGAGATGATAAAATTTTTGAAGCTCCTAAAGCAACCAGACAATTGAGATCTCTTTTATTACAGAGAGATGATGAAAAAGAACACGTTACTGGGGATACTGTATTTACTTCGGGGGAGACGGTGGAGAATGTTGAAGAAACACAAGTTGCAGAAGCGACAAATAGGGAATTTACACTGTAAAATGCTAGAAAAAATTCAAACTATTTTTTTGACTTTCAATATGGAAGTATATGAATCTATTGTACTATTTAGTTTCATGTTTTTTTTGGTATTTAAGAGTTTTGAAAGGTGGAAGTGATGATGATGATATGTGTTTCTTTTGGTGTGTGGTCGCGGTTGGCTGTGGTCGCGCACCGGGTTGTCAAAATAGCCGTGAAGCGGACCTCGTAAACATGTAAGCGGTCATTTGCTATAAAGCGAACTATATCAAATCACGACCTTCTTTCAAACCGAATATCGAAAGATAAAAACGAGGATGGTGAAATCCTGAAATTCTAAAAGTACAACTATTTTTCGAAAGCACGTACTACAAAGAATAAAATACTAAATTGTTCACTCAAAAGGATGAGGAAATATATATTAATATATATATATATATATACGTAACATCTCATTTTCTGTGAAATGAATTCTATTCTATAATCAACATGCATCAATATATGACCAGTGTATATTTAACTTTGATTGTCCACTTCTTCAATTTGAATGTCAACAATGACATTTACATTTGGACTATCATTATTATTTTCCATGTCCTGAATTTCCTCCTCCACTACAGCATAATCCCGATCCTGTACACCAAAGCGCTCGTTCTGTAACCTTCGCACTTCCAAATGTCGCGTTTTCAAATTCTCGTTACGCCGCCTCGTTCGTTCACGACGGTAGCGCTTCTCACGAACGAGCATACCTACGATTAGCAAAAAGATTGCACACCCGACTCCAATAATTGAATACCCGCCCTCATCGCCAAGGAGACCAAATACACTTCCACTGGACCGATCTTCTTGAACACTATCCACCACTCGTACGTCCAAAATATCCAAATCGGGTGCCGCATTAAAATATTCATTGTCACTTGCCAAAAGAACTTCCAAGTAATCGTCCTGTCCTTCTTCATCAAATACTTCCACTAACACTTCATCAAAATTAATTTCTGGCGGCGGTAGGTACTCACCACTCACACCAAAATTCACAGTCAGCTCGGCCGCAGCCGGATCCTCTTCACTATCTGCTGAGGATGACTCATCACCAGTACTAGGCTGACTCAAAGACTGAGACAAGAACGTCACTTCCTCAACCAAAACAGGCGGCAACGTTTGACCAAGATTGTCAAACAAAAAGTCGAACGTAGTAGCCTCAAAAGCTTCAACCTCCACTTCGTTCATTTCTTTAGCCGGCACTCCACCAAATACAATCGACAGGATTGATTCGACATCATCAGGGACGGAAACGAGTGGCACTATCGGAATGTCCCGTTCTTCCATGAAGTCCAATACCGAACTCAATACGATCAGCTCAGACCGATCGTTAGAATACGTAACCGGATATCGCGTCACGTTCACGTTTGTGTTGATAGTGTAACATAAATAAGTACTATCGAAACAAACATCCGCATCATTTCCATCGATAACTTGTGACACCACGCTCTCTACCTCAAATGGCTCATCCAAAAGCGCTTCGTCGGCAGCTAAGTATTCTAACAGAGATTCATCATCTTCCTTCAGGACTGCTTCCACTGCTGTCAAATTATGCGTCGTTGAATTGGTCATACGCTCGTATGGAACCAAAAAGGTTGACGTGACCGGAGGAGTCAAACTAGGCATCTGACTCGGCACGTCTGATTGCATTTTTGACGGGAAACTTGTTGGATCACTTGTAGGGCTTGATGTAGGATCAAGTGTTGGTATAAAGGAAACCGTAGGTACATGCGAGATGGTCGGAGATACAGTGGGTGAATTTGTAGGCTCTGACGTCACGACACTCCCCACACCAATGGTGGGTTTCGTCGAGGGAATTAATGATGGCGATAAACTCGGATACGAAGATGGTACACTGTCAACTTGCAAGTCAATCAGTCCCGAAAATGCCGGGTCAGAATCGCGCATCAAATCGGTGAAGACCATTATGTTAGTAGTCAAATAATCCACAAGATATAAGTTCACTGGCGTTGTAGCTAACGACAACGTTGTTATGTCAAACAAGAACGTAACACTTTCATTGCCCTGAAGAAAACGGTCACCGTCATCAGCGACGTCGGCATCGAGATAAGTCACGACGACGTTCACTTCTGTAACGGTTAAGTCGGTAGCATTTCTGAAAAAGTCCCTTGTGACAGCGCCCAGTGCCGTTAACGAGTTCGAGGTCACGTCCGTAACCGATACTCCCGTTGTCGACACGAAGATATTCGTGCTGCTTTCTACTTGAGAAAATGATGGTGCTTCTGACGCCTCCTTCAACGGTGTTATCGATGGGGTAACACTGGGAGGAACACTAGAAATTTCAAACGTTGCGTTGCTTGGAGAGGAAGACGGAGTAATACTTAAAATTCCAACCGGTGTGATACTTGGAGTTGCAGTTGGAGTAGCACTAGGTGAAGGAGAGGGTGGAACACTCAATGCTTCAACTGGTTTGATACTTGGGGTTGAAGATGGAGTGACACTTGGAGTTGAAGATGGCGTAATAGTTGGAGTCATACTCGGAGATGAAGAAGGAGTGACACTTGGATTCTTCGATGGCGTATCACTTGAATTTACAATTGGTGCTTGGCTTGGCAAGACAGAAGGTGTGACAGATGGAGACGTTGACGGAACATCGCTTGGATATCTTGACGGTGTCAAACTTACTGAAACGGTAGGACGAATCGAAGGAATCATACTTGGAGCTCTACTTGCAAACAACGTTGGTTGCATTGAAGGAGAAGTATTTGGAGTGACTGAGGGATAATCACTTGGCGACGCACTGACTTCCATCTTGCTCGGTATAGACGTCGGACTCAATGACACACTAGTAGGAGCAACCGTTGTTGGTGCCATGGTCGGACTCGCCGTCGGTTTCGGAGTCACAGGAGCAGCACTCGGTACATCACTTGGCACCACAGACGGTTGTGTGCTTAACATGAGACTTGGAGAATTCGACGCATGTTTACTTGGAGGGTTCGTGATATCTCGTGTCGGGTTCACGGACGAAACTTGACTTGGACTTGAAGACGGACCATTACTTGGTGGGACGGTAACGAAGGATGGCGGGAATGTTGGAGATGCCGTTGGAACACTCGATTCATGAAACGATGGAGGCAGCGACGAGGATGCAGTTGGCGCGAGGGTGGAGGAAGACAAAAAGGTATCGTACAAATATACTTTACCTGTGTAACTGTCGAAGCTATAATCGCTAACAACGAGAGCAGATGCGTCGGCTGACATGTCAACAGACCATCCAAACTCGTCTCCTTCACCGATGATCGTATCTCCAACTGCTTCATAGTTGTTTCCATTCTTTGCAAATACCTTGACATAATTACCGCCGTTGTATGCTCCGACAGCAAGATATTTTCCGTCGGACGAGAATGCAGTCTTGGAGAACCAATCGCCAGCATTATCTCCTACGAGATCGACCCCGCTTTGCTTCCACGTGTCACTGATTGAATCGTGATTGTACACACGAACAAGACCTCTGTTCGACAGTCCATCACGATCATATAACGGTGAACCAAGAGCTATTGTCAAGCCGTCATTCGTGATCGATACACATCCATACCAGCCTAAATAGTCCTCAGCAGCATCGCCTGTAATATCCGATCCCATCTGCACCCACACCATGATTCCATCTTCATTGTCATCCCTCCACTGAAACACAGCAGCACGGCCAATGTCAAGGGCAGTGTCAGAATCCCAATACGCATCACCAACAAGGACAATGGTCCCGTCAAAATTCAACGCAATACCACTATATTGACCATAACCTGAAATATCCGCACCTCTCTGCTGAAATCCATCACCGATCCTTTCAAAGATCTTCGTGCTATTAAAACTCCAAGACGTAACACCGACGACCATGCCATCGCCTGACACGGATACTTCCTGAACATTAATATCATCGATGGTGTGGATCAATTCGTAAAGGAAGGAGCTGCTGGATAATTCATACATATACACACGACCATAATATTCGCCAATCGCGAGCATCGACGCGTTGTGAGAGAAATCCAGTGACCAACCAAAATAACCAGATGATTGGGTTCCGTTAATTTGCTGGATCATATTCCAATCCGTTCCGGACCTGGCGTACAGCCTCGCATATCCTGCATTAGGGAGGCCATTAACATCTCCATAACCTGCACCGGCTGCCATGTACATGCCGTCGCCTGAGATCGCTACGTCAAACCCAAAGTAATCATCACTCGCTGCACCGACATCGGAAAAGATGAGCTCCTAGAAATATAAAAAAAGGAAATGACAAAGTGCATAAGTCACGTGAATGCTTCCATATATACACTACTGCTACTGCTGCTGCTGCTGCTCGTGTTTCTGTTTGCGATGGTGTGCTCGATTTCGATGCGCAACGAAATCTTTCAAAAGCGACGAAACTTACCTGAGCCTGAGCAGAACTCGAGCCGTCGCTGTTCATTAGAA
>Ga0209092_10005484_pt1 | contig 10271 bp, 3 predicted proteins | sample FraStrMetagenome_FD_187446 | JGI IMG/M metagenome (GOLD analysis project Ga0209092, IMG submission 187446) | Marine eukaryotic phytoplankton communities from Arctic Ocean - Fram Strait ARC3M Metagenome (SPAdes) (version 2) | ecosystem: Environmental > Aquatic > Marine > Oceanic | place: Fram... | reverse complement strand
GGATAAAGCGCCTCCCATACCTCGTAGTCGGGAATCTGCACGATGCTGACATCGCTGTAGTCGACGCTTTGATCGCCTGTTATGGATTCATTGCTCAATGTAATCACCACAGGGCCATCGAAGGACGCGTCGGTGGTAAAGTCCGCGCTCACCCAAACAAAAGCGGCGGTGGACCATTGCTGGAGGCCCGAATCATAAAAGGTTGTGCTATCGTCGCCGACCGTCACGCGTCCCAAGGCGCTGGAGTTGCCTGCGCGGCTGGCTGCCAGATAGCTGATCCGGTAACTGCGCTGCGCTTGCAAGCGGCCGCTGAGATTCTGCGAAAACTGCGCCCCGCCCTGCTGCAGAAATCCATAATAGGTCGCCGCCGTTTGATTGGACGGTCCAAATGGCGTGGACAGTCCGACACCATTAATACCGGCATTACCACTACTGCCATTGTTACTAAAGACCCATGAATCAATCGTATCGGGATTACTGCCCCCGCCACCGACATAGCCGGGGTATTCGGTGAACCCGGCGGCATTGGCGGCAAAATCGCCGTTTCGCACCCGCGAGACGTCCATCGTCGACGTGCTAAAGTTCCAGGTGGTATCGTCGGTGATTCCGCCATACGCATTGCCAAACAAGTCCTCAATCGCACCGGCATCGATGCGCACCGCATAGTCGCGGTTTTCCAGCAGATTGACCGCTGGATTGATGGTTACAGTCGCACCGTCGATCGTCACCTGCGCGGTATCGCTCACCGGAATCAAGGTGCTTCCGCCATCGCTCAGGTTGACCAGCTGGAGGTGGCCGCTACCGCGGGTGATTGCCTTGCTGAAGGTCAGCATCAAATCGAGATTCGGCGGCAGGTCGGCGAGCCCATCCGTCGGATTCAGACTCTGGAGGCTGATCGGTGAGGTGCGTGTGGCGGACACTTCCGCACTATAGCCCGATTCATTGCCATCGCTGTCGAGCGCGGTGACGACGTAGTAATACGTCACATCCTCAGCGGCAGGTGCCTGCAAATAGCTATTTTCCGACGTGTCGAGCAAATGGGTATACGGCCCGCCCGCAGTCGCACTGTGATAGACGCCATAGAAATCCACGCCCACCCCGCTGTCGGCCCAGTCCAATTCGATTTCGCTACCATTCACAAGCGCGGCCACGCCGCCCGGTGCCGCTGGCGCGGGAGCGGTGACCATCGTGATCACCAGCTCCGGATGATCCTCAGCGCTCGCGGCTTCTTTGGAATGATAGCGCACCAGTTGCGAACCAGCGGCAATCAACACTGTGGAAAAGCTCTGATCACCGGCCAATTCCGCAGTCACTTGAGCGCTCACATCCAGCTCGATCCATGCGTCCACCTCCGGAGCCGTCGCGACAGCGATCGCGCTGCCCGCCGCCGGCTTATTGTTCCACTTGATGCCGGACTCCGTCCAATTGTCATCCGCAACCGCATAGGCCGTATGGGTGTCGCCGCTGCCAGTAGTCGCGGCCACTTTTAAGCGCAAAACCGCTGAGTCCACCGTGCCGGACAGGCCTGACACATCAAAGCGCAAATACGACTCGCGGGTGAAATCCGCGTTGCCATCGGTCTTACAATACAGTTCCACGTTGGATCCATAGTTGCCATTGGCGGAGACTCCACCGACCACATGCGCATCGGCCTGCGGCGCTAGGAAGGCACCGGTCGGCTGCGCCGAGACGAGATTACCGAAGGCCGACTCGTTGCCACTGCTGTCGGTGGCCGTGACGACATAAAAATAGGTTTCTCCGGGAGTCACACGGGAATCCACATAACTGCTGAGCTGCGGCTGCACCCAAAGCAGAAAGGGTCCGTCAATCGATTGGCTGCGATACACTGTGTAGCTGGCCGCTCCCGCACTGTCGGGCCAATCCAGCGAGACCCGCCCTTCCCCTGCAACGGCACCCAACAACGGCGCGGCCGGCGGCGCAAAGCCCGTGCTCAGCGGCGGAATGGCCGCTGGATAATTCGCTGGCGTGGCATAGGTGATACTGGAACTGCCATCCACGCTGACATGGCTCGACAGACCCGACGTGCTGCCGTTGCGGCTCGATCCGCCGAACAGCCAGGCATGGCTGCTGCCCCGAACATCCAGCAGGTCGCCGGTCATGTTGGTCCAGGCCACGTTGTCGAAATAGACATCGTCCGCCCCCGAATAGACCTTCGCTTCAAGCCCCTCGATCTGGCAATCTTTGAACAACACCCCCAGTGGGCGCGACAAAGTCAAATGACCATTGACTGAACTCAGGCTGCAGTCCTGCACCACCACATCGCGCGCCCTCGGCGTGGCCAGCCCATCGCTCCATTCCAAATGGAAGTCGAAATCCTCGAAGGTATTGTTCTCGAAGCGCATATCCGTGCCGCGCAGCCGGGTGGTCGCGGATTCGGTGCCGACACTGGTCGTGCGGCAATTGCGCACCAGCGTGCCGCGATTGAGGCTTTCCTCATGCAGTACGATGTCGTTTGGCAACACACCCTCCGGGAGCGACTCAAAGGTCACTACATAGTTCGATCCATCCACATTCACCACACTGATCACGCGCGCCATGCCGTGCAAAACATCCTGATCGGGCGACCAAAAGCTGGCCCAATCACCGGGCTTCCATAGCCAGGTCTCCGGAGCGCCAAAGCCCGGCGTTAAGGTCACCACATTGGCAGCGGTGGATACCACGACCTGCCTTCTGGAATAGATCGCGAAGGTATCGTCATACATCGCGGCGCCATCCCAGTCGCCCTCTTCGATCAGAATGCCCCAGCGCCCGTTCTTGATGTGCATCCCATCGCGCCAACTGGCCAGCAGTTCGGTGGCCGGATCACTGACCTCAAGGTCCACATTCGACAAGGTAATCGGGCCGTGGTTCTGGGTGATGGTCAGCCAGAAATGCGCCATGTTGTAGTATTGTAAATTGCTAAACTTCACCCGCGAGCTCGCGTAAATTTGACTGCTGCCGTTGCGTTGGCCGTAGTTCAGCTCCGGCACGACGAACTCGGTGGCATTGTTGTTAAAAGCATCCTGCATACGGGGCAGCATCGCCGCTCCGTTGGCGTCATCAGGCACCTGAATACGAATCTTGCGCGGGTCGCCGCCGATCAGCGCAGTCGATTCCACATAAATATTCTCCCCGCGGCCACTGCGCGCGCCCGGTGCATCCGGGATGAACGAGCGCCCAAAAAACGGCCCACGGCCCGTGCCATCGCCGCCTCCGGGGTTGGTCACCACGCCCACATCGGGCTCGGGATAGCGTGCCGGCACATCGATATCGATCGTCATGTTGCCGAGGTCGATGTCGGTAATCGTCCCCTGATAATAAGGGATCGGATCGTAATCGATCGTAAAGCCGTCGATCTGAATATTGTCCGCATCGCGGACATACGCGAAGCGGTCCGGCGGATGCAGCATCACGGTCGCACCATTGCCTGCGATCTTGATATTTGCGGCGTCCTCCAAATCGATTAAGGCTTCGACCGTGAAATCGCTCAACCCCACCGATCGGTAGGTCTTGCTGCCGTCAAACTGGACGATGCCGCCCCCCGCTGCTTTAGCGGCATTCACCGCCGCTTGGATCGCGGCAAAGTCGTCGGTCACACCGTCGCCCACCGCGCCGTAGGTCGGGTCATGCACGTCAAAGGTCGGTAATCCGTCGAAGATCGGCGTGCTGCAAGCGATCTGATAACCGGCGCGGTAGCGGCCGCCATTGGGCGTGATTTTCACCGTGATAGTATCACCCGCGTCGAGCCCCTCGATGCGGTTCTCGAAACGGGTGACCTCGCCCGCCGGAGCCGTCAGCGCTTTCACCCGCTCACTGCCGTTTTTAAATACCTCGAGCGCCACAGCAGCCCCCGAGTCGACCTCGACCCATGCCATGCCGATCTGATAGTCGCCAGCGTCCCCCACCGTATGCGTCCAACTACGCGGCTGCGTGGTCATCGGCTGCTCGACCGTATAGCCGATCAAACTGGCTGCCGGCTCATCCGGCACATCCGGTACCGGCAAGACATCGGCATAACTGCTGCCGATGCGGATCTCATCAAAGGACACGCCGCCCTGGCTGGCCGTAACGGTGAGCCGATCGAGCGTCAGCCCGGAGCTAAAGCCCGCATTGAGCAACCAATCGCCGGCGCTCGCGGGTTCGGTCAAATAAGCCGCAGCCGGATCGGACAGATCATAAAAGGACATGAACGACTTGTCGCCGCCCGCCGTATCGAATTTGGCCACCACCAGATACGTCGTATCCGCCTGCCACAGACCCGACGCCGACAACGCATTCGAAGTAGACAGATTTACCATCCCCGTTTCCACACTGCCGTCGTTGTTGACCTTGAATGGCATCCAGCGATTATAAGTGCCGTTGCCCAACTCGAAGCGAAAGGAGTCCGCGCCATTGGTGCGGGCCAAAAAGCTGATATAGTGCGGCCCAGACTGCAAACTCAGGGTGTTGCCCTGTAGATCCCAGGTCGAGCGCCGCGCCCCCAGACTGAAGGTGCTGTTGCCCGCCACATAGCCCGCCGTGTAATCGGCACCCAGCGATGTCCCGGCCCCGCTGTTGCTGTCCAGTAGCTCGAGCCCGCCGAGCGAGCCGTCGTCAGTCCAGTCTGCCGATGCCGCTCCAAGCGTGGCACCGTCGCTCAGCGCGTTGTAGGACAAGGACTCCGAGGCAATCGGAGCTCCCTGCAATAGTGCTGCAGCGAGGGAGGCAGTCAGTAAGGTGGCAAAAGTTTTTAGGGGGAAATGAGGCATGGGTAGAGGGGGGGGGGAAGAACAGAATAGATGACAGGTATGTAGACCCCTATCAGACTGTAGTATAGCATAGATCGCCCCAACAGTGTTAACCATGAGGTTGAAAAAACTGACCTTGTGGGGAAATTTGGGAAAGTAGGACGAAGCGCGAGTAGCGCGTAGATCTTTTCGTAGTGCGTCGCTTTAGCTAGCACACAATGCCCGAGCCCAACGAAACAAAACGCTAGCTGAAGCGGCGCGCTACGCCGATCCAACGCACGAGGCAGGGGACTGCCTCCCTGCGTCTAAACTTTTGCGAATCCTGCACTTTTTCCCGGTTTAAGCACAATGCGAGAATGGCCACAAAGAGGCGCAAAGTCGCAAAAACCACCACACTGCTGAAAGCTAAGATCGTCTGTTACCGTAATCGCCTGGATCTTCGGCGCACTCCAACACTTGCTCGGGATACTTTGTCGCCACACGCATCAAGACCTTCGCGCTTGGCGGCGGTTGACGACGCCCCTGCTCCCATCCGCGCACCGTGCCCACTGGAGTATCCAGCAGTTTGGCAAACGCCTCCTGCGTCATGCCGAGTTTCATGCGTGCAGTCGCCACCTCGTTTTGCGGATTCACCACACGCACGCGTGTTGGCGCTAACTCGCCCGCTTCAATCGCCTTCATCTGACGGATCGAATCCTTCAGTTCATTAAATAGTTCTGCGTCCATATTTCACACCTTTCTTAGCCTTCAATGAGTTTTTTCAAAACCTTGATCTCAGCCTTCGTTAAATTGCCTTGTTGATTCTTCGGATATGCCAACAGCAAAAAGATCACCTCCAGTGTGCTCCGATAATAAATCACCCGAAATCCTCCACTTTTGCCGCCGCCCTTCCGTGCCAAACGAATCTTCCGAAGACCGCCACTTCCCGCAATCAAGTCTCCCTTCTCAGGATTCTCGATCAGTTCTTTCTGTAATAGCTTGAGCTCTTCATCCGTAAAAAGCCCACCGCTGGCTTGCTTCGTAAAAATCGGTGTTTCGATAAACAGCACACAACAAAAACTACGCCAATGGCCTAGTATGTCAATGACGTAAATCCGTGAATCTCCTCGCGCCCGCAGAACCAATCCGACGCACCTGCTCATCCACGGAACGGAGCCTGTCCCTAAGAATCGCACTAAGAATCGCAAGGACTGTGGTTGATCCGATATGGATGCAAACGAGAGCGACTCGACCTAGCTGCCATGGCTACGATATTTCTGCTGTAGGATTGCGGTAGCGATGCGACGCCAGTCGCGTCGATGATTCGCCAGGCAGAGCGTATACTCGACCCCGCTGGCGCGGGTTCGCTACGAAAAAAAGCAACCCAATCGCTTGTCCCTAAAAATCGCTGGTGATGCGCAGGCGGATAAACTGTTGGCTGATCCCTTCTGTTGAAATGCGGTAGGTGCTGGCATCGAAACCGGTGGCAAAGGCGTTGGCGTTGGTTTCGCTGGCTTCGACCTCATCCCAAATATTGGAAACGAGGTTGGTGGTGGATTCGACGATGTAGCTAATATCGTCGTTCGAGCGTTGCGGATGGACATAGACGGCTTCGCCGCTAGCGACATTGAATTGAACGGGATAGCCAGTATCGAGCTCATCCGAGGGATCCCCGCCAAGAGCGTATTCGGTGAGGTTGTCGAGCGCGTCGGTATCGTCGTGCCCGAGCGGGCCGTTGGCCAATGTGTTTTCGCTGGACCAGGCGCCGTAGCCGGCAAGACCGGTCAGCGAGCGGCTGAATGTATGCGCTTGCAGAAGCACCAACCGCGGACGATCCGCTTCGGCGGCTTGCGATGAATGGTAGCCGACATAGACCGTGCCTGCAGAAAGGATCGCGACCGAAAGCATCTCATCGCCAGCCAGTTCGGTGTTTACCTGCCCGGTCAGATCAAACTCGATCCATTCACCCACAGCCGGGTGCGGTGCGGAATCGAGAACCGCAGCAACGGCGGGCTTGTTGTTCCAGGTAATGGCGCTTTCGCCCCAGCTGTCGTCAGACACAAAATGAGCCGTATGTATATCCCCGGAACCATTCACCGAAGCAACCTTCAGGCGCAGCACAGCCTTCACAACGTTGCTGCCGAAGCCTGAAAGATCGAACTTCAAATAAGGCTCGCGAGTAAAGCGCTCATTGGCGGAATCAGTCTTACAGTATAATTCCGTGGAAGCGCCAAAGTTGGAATCGGCGAAGTCTTCGCCCTGCACATAAGAGTCACCCGATGGAATGATCGATTCTGTGTCAGAAACCGGAATCACCAGTGTGGCGGTGTCCATGCCGCCGTGGTCGTCAAATACCTGTACAACCCAGCTCTCGAGCCCAGCGGTGTCGGGCGTGCCGGTTATTGTGCCGTCGGATGCAGTGTTCAGCCAGTTGGGGCCGAAGACATTAGTGAAGGTGAGCGGATCGCCGTTGTAGTCGATGGCGTTGTCAGCCAGCGAGGCGGCATAGGAAATCCCCATTGTCGCGGGCATCTGCGCAAAAGGGTCGGCGATGAAGCGTGGTGGTTCCGCAACTGCAACGCTGTTAAGCACTTCGACGGTGACATTGCTGGAGGAAGACTCAACCAACAGATGATCGGACAGATTGAGTCGGTCATCGTAGATGCGGTTGCCGGTGCCGGTGATGTTTATGCTGTTATCTAAATGAAAACCGATCTGCATTGAAGGTGTGGAATAGGCCGACCAGTCATCAATGGTGTTGCAGACGCGATTGCTTTCCACGGTGGAATTTTTGAGATAGTCGAGTTCAAAGGCCTGGTTTTTCGTGGTGTCGAAAACGGTGTTGTTGCGGATGGTGAGGTATTGGTTGTGCATGCCGGTGACCGGGTCGGGCGCGGCCGATCCGTTGACGCCGGAAACAACTCCAACACCGCGTACCCCGAGCACCACATTGTTTTCAAACAGCCCAACGTCCATCTGGTCGTTTTCCGTATTATTGATGCCCGACCTGCCGATAAAGATGGCGTTACCGCCGGCGTGGCGCACGATATTATCGCCGACCCAGGTGCGGTCCATCTGTGCCCAGATGGAAGCGCGGTAGCCGCCGATGACTTCGCTGTTGCGAAAGACCATCTGGCCCGGGCTGTCGGACTCCGCACCGGCCCCGCCATTGTGGTAGGAGTCATCACGGGTGTATTCGAAGCGGTTGTTTTCGAACCACGCATAATCGCCCTGCTGGTTGACACCGCCGGAAGAGGAACCGCGCAGGCGTCCCTGCGTGCGCAGGAAACTGCAATTGAGAAAACGGGTGTGGTAAGGCGTGCCGGCGATAAGGATACCGCGACTGGCTTTGGTGGTGACGTTATGGGCGAGAAAGCTGTTGGCGGAGTTATGCGGAAGTTGGAAGACCTGCCCGCCCCGGTCGGGGATTGGCGAAGAAATAAAGTAGTCGCCGTTGTTCAGCTCGGCCATCAGGTCGGCATCGGGCGCAGGGTCGAAGGTAAAGTTAAAGACGGTATCGCTTTGTTGTGCCTGCGCCCAGGTCTCGGCCATATAGTAGCGTGCGATATCCTGCACCCGCGCCTGGTTTTCGGCATACATGAAGGTGCCCTGATCCACCCCTGCCGCTTCGTGGAAATTGGCGTAGACATTGGTATCAACCGTGACCGTGAACGTTCCGTTCTGCTTGTCGAGATTGCTGATGACGCCGCCGAACTGCGCCAGCGAGTCGGGATGATAATCGATGACGATGTCGTTGATCTGCACATCCGGCTGACTGGCCAGACGCATGAATCCGCATTTGGGCAGCTCGTTGGTCTGGGTACATTGAAGAATCAGCGCACTGCCCTGCCCGTTAATGATGAAATTACCTTTATCCGGGTAGTCGAACAGGTAGTCATCAGCCGGATCCTGCATCAGATTAAAGATATGATTTTGCGGAAAGCGCAGTTCGGCAGCCTGAGCGTGGGTGGAACCATAGTCGGCCGCCTGTACATATTTGGCCTGGATTTCATCCCAACCATCCGTCGTAAGAACATCGATGACATGCGGAAAACCAATCGCAAAGGACTGCGCGAACGACCAAGGATCAGCGCTGCCAGTGCCATCGGCATAGCGAACCCGCCAATGATAGGTCGAACCCCGCTCAAATTCGACTGTCGGAGAATACCAGCTCAGAAGAGCCGGTATAATATCTTCGTCGAACGGGTCGGCAAACCCGGGATCGTCGTCGATCTGGATTTGATAGGTTCCCGAATAGGGATGTGCCACAACATCGGTCCACTCAAAATAGGGAATGGTTTGGTAGACCGTTGCGCCGTCGGCGGGATGCGTGAGCAGCAGGCCGGTTTCAACTGTCGTCTGCAGGCCGGCGACGGCCTCGGCAAAGGTGGTGGCGATGCTCAGCTCGTCAAACCGCACGGTTTCGGTGCTGATGGTGAGTTTCATACTTTGCAAATCGACCCCCGATATGCTGGACTGCGAAACATCCCAAACAAGCGGCTCCACCGGAGCAGTGGCATCACCGATCCATAGCGAGGCCGACACACCGTAACGATCCCGCTTAGCCACCAGCAGATAGGTGCTGTCTTGATAGATCCACGGCGTGTTGGTGGCTGCACCGGCCGGATAGGACACATTGTCTGCGTCAACAAACAGATCCACGTTGCCGTCGCCATCCGTATCATTGAGTCCGACGTTCATGCGCATGTTGCCGGAGGCGCCAGCTCCATCGTAAAATTCTACACGGCAACGGGCGTCGGTTCCGGAAACGCGGACCAGCGCGGCAAAATAGAGATCGCTGGTCTGCAGATCAACCGGCGTGGACCAGTCGCGTTTTGCCCATTGTGAATCGCCGCCCTGGATGTGTGCGCTGCCGTCCTGATTGAAGCCAGGCGCATTGCCGAACCAGAGACTGTGCTGCCCCCCGTCCATACGGATTTCCTTGCCGTCGACCGACTCCCAACCACTGCCCCAACCGATGCCACCGTTCGCCGTGCCACCAGTCAGCTCAGTGGCGAGCGGATAGTCGAAGTGTTCGGACGCGACCGGCGCGCCCTGCAACAGCCCAGCTGCGATACAGCATACCAACAAGGTGGCAAAGGTTTTGCGGAGAAGGTGCGGCATAGGTAGAGGGGGAGGAAAACAGTTTTCCGGTTTTCTAGTTTTCGGTTTTCTGGTTTTCGGTTTCCCAGTTGCGGGTTGTGGGTTTCCCAGTTGCGGGGTGCACGAAAACAGAACGGATGACAGGTGGGTAGATTCCTTTGAGGGTATATTATGGCACAGATCGCACCAACAGTGTTAACCATGAGGTTGAAAAAGCTGACCTTTAGGATTAAAGAGTGGGAAGGTGGGAAGGTCAGAAAGAGGGAAAGTGGAAACGTGGGACGAAGCGCGAGTAGCGTAGACCTTTTCGTAGTGCGCCGCTTTAGCTAGCACACAATGCCCGAGCACCCAACCAAAGGAAACGCTAGCTGAAGCGGCGCGCTACGCTTGGGATACGTGCTGCATTCCTGTGTAGCTGCGTGCTTTAGCCGCAGTTCCGATTGCAACCTGCCCCTGCGACTG
>Ga0209092_10005483_pt1 | contig 10274 bp, 4 predicted proteins | sample FraStrMetagenome_FD_187446 | JGI IMG/M metagenome (GOLD analysis project Ga0209092, IMG submission 187446) | Marine eukaryotic phytoplankton communities from Arctic Ocean - Fram Strait ARC3M Metagenome (SPAdes) (version 2) | ecosystem: Environmental > Aquatic > Marine > Oceanic | place: Fram... | reverse complement strand
CTCATAGCAGGAATCAGCTCTTTCGGATATGCAGGAACTATTGCTCATGCCATAATTGGTCAGCCACCACAAGATTTGGCACGTAAGCCAACTCAACCTAAAATTAATGATAGCAGCACTTCCAAAAAGCCTGTTTTGTTCATGTTTACTGGACAAGGTTCACAGTATAAGAACATGGGTCGTGATTTATATGATAATAATGAGGTGTTCCGAGCATCTATGGATATGTGTGAAAAATGCTTTTATGGCACAACAAAAATGTCTCTTTTGGAGATCATATATCCAAATCATAATCCTAAGCATGTTGTAACTTCCGATCAGAATATATTGATGCAGTCGCCTACAAATATTCATGATACGAAATATTCACAACCAGCATTATTTGCATTAGAGTGGTCCCTAGCTCAAATGTGGCGCTCACACTCAGTTGAACCAACCATGCTTTTAGGACATAGTGTTGGAGAAATTGTCGCAGCATGTCTGGCGGGTGCTATGACTATGGAAGATGCATTGAGCTTCACTATTGAAAGAGGTTCTTTAATGCAGTCATTACCAACACAAGATGGTGTTATGTACGCTATCAAGGGTGACATTAAGATTTTAGAGGAAGCCATGACATCTGTTCATGCTAAGGATGAACAAAATAAATACAACGTTTCAATCGCTGCCTACAATGGTCAAGATTCAGCTGTTATAGCTGGTGTGGAGTCACTTGTCTTGGATATCATTCAAAGCATGGGACCACAATGTAGAGCTAATCATAAACTGAATGTTTCTCATGCATTCCATTCGCACCTGATGACTCCCGTCGCATTGAAGCTTCAAGCCGTGCTTGATAAAATCAAAATGCAACCCTGTAAGATCCCAATAGCAAGCACTGTAACCGGAGACATCATAATGCCAGGTGAAATTTTGGATGCTCAGCATTGGGTTTCACAGATAACAAGACCTGTCCTATTTTCAGTTGCAGTACAAAAGTCATTGGTTCAAGATAAAACCAACAAAGGCATTCATCTTCCCTCGACCGTCCTGGAAATTGGACCTAACCCAATCCTTGTGAGGATGGCTCAGCCGATTGTGCAGAAACTTCAAGATAAAACATTGAAATGGCACACATCGCTCAATCAAAAGGCAGGTGTGGGCGATACAAAATGCGTTTCAGATGTGCTCGAAGCTATCACGGGTGGCAACGCTTTATTTCCTAACAAGAAGTCCTTCCCATGGACTAGTCTGTCTCATCCGCTGATCCAAAAGACTTCTTCGTCTGAGTCTGGCGAGTCTTCGTACACCGCTATTTTCCATGAAGAATTGATGACTCTCATGCAAGATCACAAAATAGGAGGACGACTATTATTTCCTGAAGCTGGATTCTTAGAATTTGCTATAGCAGCTGTCCTTCGATCAAACAGCACATCCGATTTTACTGGCACTGTTTCTCTCAAAGAAATATTTTTCATAGAGCCGTTCGATCTGCATAATGGCAAACACTTGCTTTGCAAGATCACTGATGATAAGAGTGTGGAATTCCATGGCAGAAACGAAACCTCAAATGTGTGCTTGATTGGAAAGACAAATGTGGAAAGATGTAGACTTTCTTATGAAAGTTATTCTTTACGTTCTGTTCTTGAAAAGTGTTGCGATGAGATCGAAACGGACGCAACATTTATTGAAAAATGCCACCTTTCTATTTCTCATAAAAATGTTCTTAAGTCTATACATCGAAATAATGAAGGAAACGAATATTTAGCTAAACTTGAGAATCCTTTAGATGGTTGGAAATTTTATCTTCATCCTGATATCTTAATGCATGCATTTGTTTTGGTGCCTCTGCTAGAACGAGATTGTTGCTTTGGAGATTCTTTTAGAGTTTGTTCAATTGCAACTTATACTCTAGTATCTGCGCTCGGGCGACTTTCGAGAAATTCTTACATCAAGGATGTTATTCTACATATTCGAATGAAATCACTTCAAAAAGACGAATGTTCCTTTGATGCAGTATTTTATAATGCCGTGAATGGAAAAGCTTGTGTGATACTGAAAGAAGTTTGCTTGAGGAGGTCGTCTTTTGCTTTTGTATCAAACACATTAGAAGTTGACATTCCTTCAAAGGATCTTGATAATAGCCCCGGACGTTTGAACAGAAATGAAATCTATGAGAGAGCGAAGGAAAATGTTATTCAGAAACTAAAAGCCCATTCCGATATAGAAATCCATTGTCTTGAAGAGGACACGTTAATTGAAGACTTTCACATGGATTCTCTTTCTGTCAGCGATTTCCTATTTTCATTAAGCCAGGAATATAATGTTAATTTGGAAGCTAATCATTTGCTTGAAAATCCTACAGTAAGAATGTTCGCTTCACTCTTGACAAATTTTGCGGTGCGATCGAAAAATTCTTTCGATTTTGATGAGCGAACTTTAGCTTACAGTGAGGGTACAGATTTATCTTTCTTTTCTGCTTTAGATCAACGTACCATAATAGACTTGACGGAAAATATTCCATTCAAAGAGTGGATACAGTTCAATCTCAGTGAAGAACAAATCAGTTTTATGAAACTTTTATATTCAAAGGGTGGCCAATCATATACCAACGAAATTTCTCCATTTAAACTAGTGGCAAAGCCATTACGGCAAATTTATCAAGGAAATAAATGGTTTGTGGAAAACAAATCTATGAATTCCGCGATAGAAAGCATAGAACTCTTACTCTTCTTCTTCCCAGGAGCAGGCGCTGACCCACTTGAATCATATGTTGATTTTGAAAAATATTTACCCAAATGGATCAAACCTATTGTTGTTGCATTACCGGGAAGAGGGAATAGGTCAAATGAATCAAGTTGTGAGTCGTCGCTAAAGTTTGCTGAAGAGGTATCAAAAGAGATTATAAAAGTTGCTAATGGATGTCCTTTTGTGTTAATTGGACATTCAATGGGTGGATATTTAGCTTATCTTGTGTCATTTTGGATGGAAAGAAATCATGCGAATTCTCCCGAAAAGATATTTATTGCTGCTGCAAATAATCCCAGTATAGAGTTCGGATCGATCGAAAATCATCCGGCTTTACAAAAAATTATGAGGGCTTTCCCATTGTTGAGAGAAAACTTCAGGAAGGATATGCCATTGCTTCAATCAGCACAAAAAACATCCCAAGATGTTTGGATGAATTCTTTTATTGACACTCCTATTCGAGTCATGGGTGGAGATAAAGATGATCTAGTACCTGTTTCAAATTTGTTGGAATGGGAGAAAACATCAAACCTGAAATCATCATCCGCTATGAAAGGAGAGTCTGCTTCAAGCGTTCAGGAAAGATTCAAATCGTTTATTATTCAAGGAGCGAATCATCATTGCTGTAATCCGGGTAGCTTCGGTGCACCTCAATTTTGGGATTATATCGTTGATGAATTGATATACATGAAGAAGGAAGAGAATGCGAGTACCGTCAAGAAAGGCCTCCTGCAGTTGTAAACTACCTCGACATGAATTTTAAGTTTTATTTGTAATAAAAATAATAATAATTTATTTTCACGTAATTTCATACCTATATCCATATAAAATATACTTTATTTACCCTGTTGTTGTTGTTGTATTCCGTTCACAAAAAACATTAAAAGAGCAACAATGAAAAGCTCACATTTTCCAGTCCAAAAAGTAAACAAAACAAACAACATTTCATACAAGCGGATACAATCCATAATTAATTTAATTCATACAATTATATCAATATTACATTGCTGATCTATCAATTGAGAAGAAGGTGCTGGTAGCTTGACTTAATTTCCCATCAGTTCCATATAATCTAGTTAATTTGGAACAAAATAATTCAGGTGCTTGAAATGCTTCTTCCTCAGATAAACCAATTTCATTTTTCATCTCAGAAGCTGGTAAAGAACGTTTTTGAAAAATAGCAAATTCTGTATGAAATGGTTGCACATTTCCGGTTCGTTGCTTGAAGCTCAAGGTTCTAGGTGCCTTTTGTCATGCAGACGTAAAAGTAATGCAAAAAGGAATGAGTCAAAGCGAAAAGCATGATGAAATAATGGAATTTATGGACACACTTACCTTAATCATTATCGATCCTACCATAAGACCCAAATAAGCACCATAGTCCCAATCTATGCAAACCAAACGTTCTTCTGGATCCTTTCCTCTGGCCATATCACTGGTAATGACATTCCCACCCGATAACTTTGGAAATTGATCAGAAAGCCCTACTCCCATGCTTCTTCCAACGTCCATTCGTTGACGTACTTGTGTGGCATAATCCCAACGGAACGTCATTGCAATCTTTTGTACACCTGTGTCCCATTCAGCAAATCCATCTTTTTGTCCAGATCCTGGTTTAGGAAGAGATTGGGATGCTTTTGTACTAGGTGCTCCAAAGCCCTTCGAAGGTTTGGTAGATTTAGTGGATTTGGATGTTGTTGTTGGGTGATTACGTACTACCATATCGCCTAGCCAAACCCCTGAAACTAAACCAAAGAGTGTCATAGGATTCCGATCAATGGAAACATTATTTGTACTAGTATCAATGATTTTGGAATTATCCCTCGCTTTTTTATTGTCCATAGCTTGTAATAATAAATCCATTCGATCCTGGGTGGAAGTAGCGCTGGTAATTTCTTTCTTGGGCGTTGAGGGAACGTCACCACCTGTAATTTTGGACACAAGCTGATCCATTTCCAAACCTTCTTCTTCTTCCGAAACACTTCCAAAATCACTTTTTGTTTTTTCTAGGCGTTCTTCCTCACATACAATCAAACGTAATAACACATCTTCTTGATCATAAAGAACCAATAATCGCACACGATGATCATCACTGACTGCCAATGAATGCTCCATTGAAAATTTAATCAACTCTGAAGTTCCCAAAAGAGCACTAGGGATATTGGATATCGTTTCATCCATGGAATACGAACCATCAACAGAATCAACATCCATGGATTCTGATAAGCGGACTTTTCGACTGGAAACTTTATCATCCCAAGATATCGTTTCCATCATAGACAGTCCATCTCCATCTAGACTCGTTTGAACAGATGTATGGTAGCATTCGAGAGTTATTTGTTTGGATACACCAGCTGCTACGTCAGATGTTACTGAATAGGCAGTTGCCTTTCCTTTCCAAACTCCATCGTTATAATCGGAAAAACTTTGAATGGTATCATATTTTTGCTGAGCTAGTTCATTTGCATCAGGTGAAGAAGATAAAGAAAGTGGACGTGTTTTAGGATGAGAATGACTGTTTTGGGGAAGAAAATTGTTCACGAGAGAAGAAGAGGAACCATTTGAAGGAGCAGGAGTTGTGAAGGTTCTAGAAGTGTCTATTATTTGCGTATTTGGGAAAAATCCATGACCTGATGCAATCAGATTTGAGAGAATCAATATTGCAATAAAACTAGAATCTTTTCGATAGACATTACTGCGCGATCTTCTTTCTCTTATCATTTTTCGATTCCTTGTTCCACACTCTCAAGTTAGTTGATATGATTTGAATGAGGGGAAAGTGTGCTTAATCGGTTTTTATTTTTTGGCTTTGGATCACTCATTCATGAGCATGACGTCAGCATGCATCATGCAACATATATATGAGGACTCAAGAGTTTCAAAGATGGTTGGGAAAAGATTCTTGTGCTCGGTGGTTGGATTTTGTTTCCATTCATGGATCTGTCGCTAGCAAATAGAAAACATATGAAGTCTACGTACTGTTGAAATAGCAGAGAGAATAAAAGGGTACATAAAAGGCAAATTTGAGTCTTGCGCAAGGCACCAGCAGAAGGTTATTTTTAACGTAAAAGACAATTCACAACAGTAGCCGTGGAAAAGCTATGTAAAGTTAGTTTAATACAATAGAATAACTTGCCTAATTAATAATTAAAACTACAAATCTAACCTACTGTATTATAACATATAGAGAAAAGAGAGGGAGAGAAAAGGACACCTACTAAAGAAGTACTAACCCCTTACGGCACTATGCCGGACCTCCAATTCTCGTTGTTTATAAAATCGGATTCTACGCATTTCAATTTTCTAGGTGGCATAGATCGAAGTACCGAACACGGCCGTAAAATATTCATATGTTACGTAGGTTTGGTTGCCCTTAGGTAATAAATACCTTTACGAACATATGAAAAATCTTCATCGACTTTTGAAAAGCTACTATACTCGCTCATCTCTAGAGCAAAGCTTTCGAAAGGAATAGAAAACAGTGGTTGATCGTGCAGTAGCGACAATTAGCAAAGGTAAGATTGAGCCACTCTTTTGTGGATGCAAATGATTTTTGATATATCAAGGAAGGTTAATGAGGCAGTTGGAGAATGTTTAATCAGATGGGAGTGAACTGCATTACCTAGATCATGGATGTCTCGTTCACGGAGGATGCGAAAAGGCGAAACCAAACTTACCAGCCCATCGGAAAAAGGCCTCACGTAGAATACTCATATGTAGGAAAAGACGTAACAATGCTCTCGGCACTCCCGACAAAAACAAAATTCTTTGTGCAGATGGTGTGGAGTCTTTCGTATGAAAACAGATTGCATTTGAAAATCCAAGATAATTCAACTTATCGAGAAGAAACACTACCATTTTCAACTTGTGCTCAAGCTTTGCGTTTCTTATTTCCAACAATCAGGCTCAGTCAAATAATATCAAAAAATGTCATTGAAGAGGATTAATAAAGGTTAGGCTCTAAATCGTTTTATGACTTGCTATAACTTTCGAACCTTTTTTAACACTGTTTGTCTTTCTACACTTTCTGAAGAACTTGTGGATCTTGGTAAAGACCCACCTGCTAATTGCTCCGCTGGGCCAGTCGGGGATGATATGTTTCACTGGCAAGCTACAATCATGGGGCCTGATGACTCTCCTTACGCGGGCGGGGTATTTTTTCTAGATATTCATTTTCCAGCAGACTATCCTTTCAAGCCCCCCAAGGTTCATTTCACGACAAGGATCTATCACTGTAACATCAATTCCAACGGTGGAATCTGTCTTGATATTTTAAAGGACCAATGGAGTCCAGCCTTGACTATCAGCAAAGTTTTGCTGAGTATTTGTTCACTTCTTACCGATCCTAATCCCGATGACCCTCTTGTACCTGATATTGCACAGTTGTACCGTACCGATCGTAACAAGCATGATAGCACTGCCCGGGAATGGACATCCAAATATGCCATGTGATGCTGAGTTCAGTTTAACTCTCGTTAAAACATAAACCTTTTTTACATTCCACGGACAAATTTCCAAAGTATTTTTCGCCCGAAAAATTTTCAATGACTTCTTACTAAGTTTCTGAGTGATGATCGTCGATAATGAATTGGTGACGATTTTATTTATTTTGAAATGAATGCAACAAAAGTTTCTTTTGCATTAATTAGATGCCTATCTGGGAATCTTGTGTAAACAATGACCATGATAAGCTACCAAATATTTTAAATATCTTTAGAACTTGATCATAAAAGTACATACATTCATGAAAGGCCATAAACTGAACTTTGAAATATCATTATTAGTTGTTTTAATTGTATTGAATACAATTCTTCAACAAACTCTAACAAAGGTATTGTGCAAATACAATTCGAGGAACATATACGAACGGATGCTATCGTGCTAAAAAACGTCTTTAATCTGGTTGGAGAGTGAAGTGATATCCATCCCGGATGTTTTGATGCAGCAGATTCTTGGAAATAAATTTTGAATGCATGTAAGATGCAAGCGTCCATCTCTTTCACATATGAATCCTCAGAAACAATTGTATTTGTACGAACTTCAGGTTTCAAGGACGTATCGAATTCTTTCCCTCATCATATTTTTTATGCACCCTCGTCTCGATAAAGTAAACTGCCGAAACACCATAAACTAATTATCACTAGAGTCCATTAAAATTTTGACTTCCTGTAATTGGTTCCGTGAGGAATGATCGTAAATGCGGTTAAATTTATATAAGTCAAAAATAATTATTGTTATAAAGAGTTTAAGGAGGTTAAGGTAATAAGAAATATTTCATCAATCGAATTTGAAGATAATTGAATTCTTGACAAAAAGTCAGATTGGTTCAGTGATAATGGTTTTTTCGTTCATAAAATTCTCTTGTAAATCTTTCAAGTCTGCATTCATATCTGATTCGAGGGCTTGTAATTCTTTCATGAATTGATCTTCCTCTCTGCTGGAATTTAGTAAATCTCGACAAAGCTCTTTTTCATGTGCCGTGTCTAGGCTGGATAGCAACGTATTGGCTCTCTTAAATGTACTTACAGTCATACGTGTGTCTTCCAGTTCACTTTCTAGACGAGTCACCTTCGATACCTTCATTTCTAAATTATTCACCAGCTCTTGTAAATTTGTGATTTCATCTGACAGATCAGCATTCTTTTCCCTGCTTTGCTTCAATGCCGTGCTGAGGTATTCGTTTGTTTCTTTATCTTGGGAAATAGAAAACTTTTGCATTCGATCATTCAAACTCTGATCATTTTCATCTTTGCCTTCCTCCGTTCTGGAACTTTCACATTCCAAAATTTTATAAGCAGCTACCTTCGATTCCAAAAAGAATATAATGTCTTGTTTTTCGCTCAAGATCCTTTGGTGATTCATCTCCTTCTGCCTCATCACCATCGACAATGTACTAAGCTGATTCATAAAATCAGCTTCTGTTTCGGCTTTTTTTTCGTGCATTTTTGTGAACTCAGTCCTTAATGCTTTAATCAAGCATACATTGCGAGCATTTTTGGAGACCTGTTGTTCCAAAAAGTTACATCTATTTAGCATTTCAAGTTTTTGTGTTTCCGTAGCCATCATATGTCTGTTCATATTCCTCATTTCGCGCTCTAGACCAAAATTGCGCCTTTTCAATGCAAGAACCTCATGTTTGCACTGACAACCAGAAATTTCCTCTATCAGAATGCTGTCGTCAGCTGGAGAAAAAGAAGATGATGATTCAAGAGAAGAGCTCTCTTCTGAGGTTGTTGATGTATCCTCCCTCTCTTTGAACGCAAGATTCGTAAAGATAGGCTTATGCATCTTTAGTGGAGTAGTTAACTTAGGTTCTTGTACTTTCAATTTCATATTTTCGTAGTGTTTTCTTGATTGAAAATGTGACAATCCAAAGAAGTGTAATTTTACCAAGTGTTGCCAATCAAGTTTATCTTTTCGTCATATTATCATATTTTTACCGGAAAAAATAAATCTTATATCAATATGTTTCTACGTAGCCCTCAGAATAATTAGAGCACACTTAGGCTATTTATACGACTTAAATTGACAAATAAGCGATTCGCCATCAATTATCGTCAATTTGGTCTTGATTCAACGCAAGATATGACAATTAACTTACACACAAATTATCCAAAATTTTTGGCGCAACGACTCTCGTGACTTTTCCAAGATATCTCTAGGTTACTACCGTACATATTCTACGCAATCTATATATTCATTCGAAGCTTACATTTATTCGAGCATCACGCTTCTTGTTTTTCATTTAAAAACGAAGGACAATTATTTATTACAATTATACAAAGAAGAAATTGTGAGACGCTTCTTCATGAAAGTTAAATAAAGAATGAAAACACACACCATTAAATCATTGTCGAAATATCAAGGTATTTGAATTTGTTAAAATAAATAATTATTCAGTTTACCCAAAGTTTTATGCAAAAACAAACGTTGCCCTTGATAATTAACATAAGTCGAAGAATAGTTAAATGGTGCATAAAGCAGACCTGCGCTCAGAACTTCCCATTCAAAAATAGCAAGCACTACTTGGTGGAGATATTGCAAGCTACTTTACTTTGTACTCTTTTCTACTGTGATAATTATTTGTAACTAGAACTATTCTGTCTGATTTAGTTAGTTAAACTCGTGAAGGACATTCATCATAAGTGCTTTTATTCTTCTGTTTGAATCAGGAAAATGAATATGCAAGTTATATCACTCTATGATCCATGCTTTCTGATCATTTAAAGATCAATGCACTACTCATAAACACAATATGTTTAAAAATAGATAACAAAATAAGTAAAGATAAAGATAATTAAATTGAATGAACACCTGATTGCTAAATGCATACAAAAATGTAGATTGGGTTACTGCGTCGTTCAAACGATTGGAAAGAGGGATTCATTGATTTTCAGAGTAACTTAATATAACGACTGCTAAGCCATCATTCCAACATAGAGCAATATTTCATGTTAACCATTATCGGATACTAAAAGGACACTTTTGGCACTATACTTGATCACGGTATTCGATGGAATCTTTGGAACTAAATGGTGGTTCAACTT
>Ga0209092_10005482_pt1 | contig 10274 bp, 9 predicted proteins | sample FraStrMetagenome_FD_187446 | JGI IMG/M metagenome (GOLD analysis project Ga0209092, IMG submission 187446) | Marine eukaryotic phytoplankton communities from Arctic Ocean - Fram Strait ARC3M Metagenome (SPAdes) (version 2) | ecosystem: Environmental > Aquatic > Marine > Oceanic | place: Fram... | reverse complement strand
TATGTTATTTTTTTAACGTGTTACTATTGGAAATCATTCTGAGATGTGTAACCAGTCTTCACGCCCCACTGAGATTTCCTGCCCTCTATTCCACCGAATAGTTCACCGTCGCGTACGTAACCTAAGTTACCATCACTGGGATCTGTCGGGTGGTCCTCCCTCTACCGTCATTATTTGAGGGATTCGAACCCACGGACGCTTGAACCGTAACCAAGCTCCGAACCACTAAAGCTACCAAGGTAGTTGCATTCCATGTAGGTATATACTTTACCCCACACTCAATCATTTTTTTATTAATTTTTTGATTTCCTGAGTTTTCAACGTATATTATATCATAAGCTTCGTAGAAAAATTAGATACACACATGGAGTGGAAAAGGTATCAATAAACTCCTCTCTCCTATCTCCATTGTCAAGCGGTGTACGTGCTTTTCAGGATCAGATTTGAATGAGTTGGATGTAAACATCATAATTGAATCAAGCATTTATTTTCAGCAAAGGGCGAAAAAGAACTTTCACAAATGATGGAAAGGCAAGACAAAAAGCTATCATGCATCAATACCAGCATTCTTCTGAAGTTACCATTTTATGATCCGCCAAAATGGGGTTGGGCAGCTGTAGGAGGAGTTGCAGATCTTTTACCGCCAATCGAGGTAAGCCATAAGAAAAATCAAGTTATGAATCTTCCTTAGAACGGTATTCTTAAAAGAGTTTGTTTCTCTTTTCAACTATAAAAAAACTAGAGAGCGCGCCGAAAAGAATCGAAGCAACAATATTTTAATTCACGAAAGCGGCAAAAAACAGGAGATGTTCCCAACAACAATTCAAAAACAATATCAACCGATATTATGCCACAAAGGGAGGAGGAAGTAAATAAGGATGAAATTCACGAAAATAACATTCTTAGTCACACTTCGAATCAATCCAGTGATTCTGCAACCTGCGTTGATGAAAACAAAAGAAACGATAAATTAGACAATGATGAAGATAAGGTGCTAGATTTGTACACTTATCATAGAGGTAGAGTCAGTGAAGAGCCAAGAGATGAAAAAACAGGTGAATTGCTATGCGATGTCAAAGAGAAAGACACGACTCACAATTGGGACCCACCTTATAAATTTCAAATGCGAATAGAATTTCCTCTTTCCGATCCAGATCCTCCCCTAACAGATGCAAACAATAAGAATGCAAATATATCTAGAGAAGAAATGGAATATTTCCGCGAAGTAATGGATTGGGATCTACAAGATCTTCATACCCCTTCTCCTATGGAATTTTCCGCAATGATGGCAGAAGAATACGGACTGTCCTATGGTCAAATTTGTGATTTGGCCAACTCCATGCAACGTCAAATTGATAAATTTACAAGAAAACACCAATATAATCCACCTATGACAATAACTGATCCTTTTGGGTTGCCAAGGCCAAAAGATATTCCCAAACCTATCATTGCATCAACCCCCAAAAGAGCATCGCATTACGCATCTAAACCATCTTCCACCACGAAAATACCTTCTACTTCCAGACCTAAATCTAATACTGCACGCCGAGGTCATACTTTTCAATCAAATAAAGAACATCGAGATGAAATTATGAATAGAGCTAAAAGAGAATACCGTTCGAAACAAAAATCCATAGCTCTAGCAACCGGGACGGAGGTTCAAATTTATCCTGAGGTTGTATATAATCGATTTTGTCATATATGCCATGCAAAAAAAGAAATTGGAGTGGCGTTCAATTGCGGAACTAATAATCATGTATATTGTAATTATCATTGCGAGGTGAGTGATTTTAAACATTGTTTTCTTTTGCTTACTTTAAGTCCGTCATGTATTTACTGATTTAATCTCAATCTTTGACTGATACACATAATTTGCCACCTAGACCCGCCTTGGTTTCACTTGCCAAGATATTTCTGATAAAAAAACAACATTTGACTATTGTCCCGCCTGCTGTCTCACATGTCCATGCGCCAAATGTTGCCGTGCATTGGATAGCGTAGCCAATGATTTCAAGTGTGCTTGTGTGACTCAAAATAAGAGCATTGATGAATGCGAATACGAAACATTGAAGGCATGCACTGGAAATAAAAAAATTCAAGAGCCTTCGCCAATAATTCTGTCGGCATCGAAAAATAAAAACGTTCATACCAGAGGGCTGAAACGATCAGGTTCCAGAAATGAAGGAAGAAATTCACGAAGGAAAAGTGGTGAAACATCGGACCAAAAACGTGCAAATGCAAAAGTCCAAAATGTTGAAAAGGGTGTTGTGCTTCCAACTGTAAAGCCAATGCCTAAACGGAAGGAAGAGTCCAAATTTAAAATTCCTAGTTCATGTTTCCCTCATGAAATTTGTGGAAAAGCTGATCTTGATCCTTCATCGAAAAATGACTACAAAGCTTTATTTGGTCCGAATGGTATTATCGGACTAGTTGAAGAAGAGGGGGATTCAAATGCGGGAGATCCCAACATGAATCATTGCTATGAATGTTCAAAAGGTGGTGATCTCATTTGCTGCGACATATGTCCTCGTTCATATCACCGTAAATGCATGGATAGCAGACAAAAGGATTTCCCGGATAACTGGATTTGTCACTACTGTATTGTAGATGCGAAAGATCAACGTGATGATGTCATTGTAGACTATGACAAAAACCTAAGATCAATAGCACCTGCATTTTCCTCCTTGAATGATAAAGTAACAGAAACAAAACCAAATCGAGACACAATAGCAAAGATTCACAAAATGCTAACTCTACTTATCGAAACGGAGTTTGGGCATTTGTTCCGTGAACCAGTGAATATGAAAGACGTCCCAGATTATCTGGATATTATAAAGAAACCAATGGACTTAGGGTAAGATATCGATCTCATGAAGGCTTTGATTTTTCATGTTTTGATTTCGAATGATTATTTCACAAAATGCTCAATTTTTTTATTTCACTAAATCCTTTTATCGGTAAGAACCATTGGTAAAAAAATCGTCAATAATTTATACATCACGAAAGAGGAAGCAAATAACATGCCAAGCTCACAAATTTACGAACATGTTGCTTTGAGAGCTCTAAATGATGTAGAGCTAGTTTGGCATAATTGCTTCATGTACAACTCTGATGGAAGCTATGCTAACCGTATGGGAAAAGTCTTACGACAGAAGTATCATAAATATAGAAGGTGCAGTATTGATAAAGATCTTACTGCTGAAGTAAAAAACAAATTAGGTCAATATCTGGCAGAATTGAATAAAGCACGTAAAGAATACTTTCTGCAGTTTTCAGGTATCTCTGCTAGCGAATATGATAAAAAGGGTGATGATTACTGTCATTTTATTGACGTTCCAAACCAGAGAGGCAGTCTGGGTAGAATTGTTGCGGTCTTTGATCCAGATACTTTCATGGTAATAAAGATGTACACATCACAAAAAGTAGCTATGGAAGCTATGAAATACCTAAATGTAAGGCATGAGAGTGAATTTGGCGAACTTTCCGATTTCGCAAGAAAGCAACTAGTGAAAAAGTGCACAAAAGATCCTTCAAAGGTATGTTGGGGTTACAGATGGGTGTACATGGACGACTTAAAGAAGGGAGGAGTTGTTCAGTTTGGGACTTTACAATCCGATGGTGTTATGAATGAAGTGAACAAGACAGTATATTTCGACACACAAAGTCTTCCATCTTTCAGCGAATCCATAGAGAGTAATGAATTCATACAGAGAATTGACAAGGAAAATAAAAGTATTGTATTTTCTTCCATACGTGAAGCATACAAATCAATAGAGACTGATGTCATAATTGCTAACCGTCCAAGCTATCAAGATTTCGAGGAACAAATATTTAAGTGTGGAATAAAAAACTCCATAAATATAGCTTCGTTTGAATGGAAATGGGTGAAAAGAAATCAAGATGAACCAAAAAGCAAGATTCAACCAATTTTTCAAGAAAAAAATTACCGTGTCCTGCCCAAGGTAGAAAATTTACATGCAGCTCCATTTTACAAGGAAGATTTAGTTTCAGGTGCACCAATGCAGATATTTGATAAGCTTGAGGAAGCTTATAAAGACTTTTTAGAAACCCAACGTCTTGAATACTGCAAAGACAAGGCTGATAATACAAATATCAAGGATTTTGAAATAAGTTACTTGAATGGAGACTTGAACGTAGATGGTATACGTTGGGTGAGGAATGCCCAATATTTTAATAAGAGCAAAATTGCTATACCTCACATTAAACCAGATACAAAGAAAGATAGTATTGAAATACTAGATACCACTGCTGGCAATGCTGACATCAAAAATGTTAATGCACAAAAGTCTTCACCAAGTAAAGAGTCTCTTAATTTAAATGACAAGAATAAAGATGTTCCATCTGAAGATATAGGAGACTCTCTTGTGAGCATGAATGAACCAGAGAATGATGAGAATCAATCCTCTCTTTCTATAAATAATTCATTAGCATCCGGAATACTCAGAGGCAAAAATGAAGAGGGAACGGGCACCGAATTCCATAAGGATGTTGTTCATTCAGCAACAGCGCAGTTAGATCTGAAAAAAGATGGAGCAAACAATATCGCAGTAGAGGATTTAGCTAGAAAATCATTAAGCGCGAAAAAAGATAATAGAATAGAGCTTATTGAAGTGAAAACCTTACAAATCATCAATAGCTTCCAGTCCATCAGAGCTGCAAGCGAATATGCCAAAATTTCCGAGAAAAATGTACTGCTAAGTATTCAGCAAGGAACTGTGACGAATGATACTTGCTATGTTTTTGCTGACCAGAAAGATGAAGTTTTAAAAAATCTGCGGAATAAATACAAAACGTTCATGAAACAGACCTGAAACAGCACATTGACTTTGGAACAGATTTAACGCTAATTATGTTGCTTATAAATTGCGACAAATTATGACCTCTCTCGAGAACGCGAAATAGTTGTAGAGTATTTTATTTAACAAAGTAATTACTCTTCAGATCTTTGTTAAAAAACTGAACATGCAAAATTATCTTAGTTAATCCTAGTATTCAAAAAGAATTGTTGAAAGCACTCAATAGAGGTTCATTGAGCGATTCCGCTAACCCATCAAATGAAGTTGCTTTCTTTTCATCTCTCTCGTATCTTCTCCCTTGACTATCATAGATGTAAGTACTTTCATCTATATCTGATTCATTGGGGGTTTCGAGTAAGAAAAAACCACTAAATGGTAATTTAAAAATTCTGTCAATGATTGTGTCATCAAAATTATGTTCCTTTTCTAAATCTCCAACTCTTTGCATTCTTTCTTCAATTGCTTGGTGTGCTATTCGAAGTAAAAATGCTGTCATCGATGTGCTCATGAATACGCCTACAGCTAGATAGGTAGATTCCCATCCTACTTTTGCATCGATTCCGAAACAAAACGTATCTTTACCCAATTCATGAGCAAAATAATTTTTCAGTATTTTATTCAACAAGTTGCATTTATCACCAACAATAAATGTAGCAAACTGGGAAAGCTGCCACAGAGCAGCGAGAATTGAAAGTAAAAATACCTCTGTTGCGCTCCAGGCGCTAAGAATTTCAGCTGCCATAAAAGTTTGTCTCTGATCTTTTAGGGTCATTGGTCTACAAAATAAGATCATTAGAACAATTAATGAGCCAATTGGTATAACGGCTGCAAAGAAGAAATATGTCATTTGGATGATTCTGATACCAGGATTGTTTGGGTTCTCAACGCTTTGGACAAGTGCGTTTCCAAGACTAATCAAAGAAAATCCTTCTACTCTATCATCTCCAATCATATACCCAGTTGCCCCTTGAATATTAAAATAAAAGCTTTCTATATTCATGCCGATGATCAGTACCATGATTGCGCATACCAGGAACGTAACTAAAAAAAGTTGAAGAAATTTAGTCAAGCGCAGCCCACCTAGAGTGTCTAAACCAATAAAACAATGATTTCGCAAAGCTTCTTTTGCTCCTCCATGACGGATTTCATGTCTCAATATAACATTTCGGTGTATAAATAAAATCAAGTGACCCATGACTAACGAGAGAATAGTTCCCACAAGAAAGCTGTAAAATCCATACTTTTAATACCGAATCAGGAAAAATAGAGCAAATAGTGTCAACGGATCGGAGTGTATATAGCTTCAATATAAAAGTAAAGAAATGATAACCCACTTACCTCAGGAATGACAAAGACGTCTATGGAGTAGATATCCTCAAAATCGAGATTCAAACTGAAGGCAACCATCATAATTACAAGAATATTTGAATCAACAAGAGAATATTTACCCAAGGCATCGAGCCAAATTAATAAATTTTCTCGTCCACCGGTGGAAAGAGTGTTAGGTGGAGCTATCCATGCAAACAACATTCTGGTGGAAGCAATGAAAAAGAAATACTAAGGTGAGAGTGTATTTGAAGAGATGCAATAGAAATAATATGAGCACTTACAGCAAAAGCTTCACATATGGCCATATACCACTGAAAAGTGCCACAATCACCATTAAGGTATAAACTTTAGCTTGATACATTTCTTCAATAGTATTGGCCAAACTGAACTTGAATATTGGCAGAGGTAGATGGTAGCTCTTTCCTGATGCGGAAGTTAATTTCATTTCCACAGATGCACCATCACTAGTATTGCTTGAAATAAACAAAAATATGATTGATAGGAGACAAATTGGAACAGACCATCTAACCAAAAACGAAATGTTTTGATTGAATAATAAAGAGGCATTGGAAGATCCTAATGGGTCCCGGGCCATTTCTTCGATTTCAAAATTGGAATCATTATTAGATTCAGGACTCTGCGATTGATTGATATCTTCTAATTCTACGGTCTCTTGATCATCGTCGAAATTTTCCAGAAGCAAGAAAGTTAACATATCTTGATCATACCTGTAATGAAATTTAAAATATTAAGTTGAATGAGACAAAACAGTGACTTTCATATAAATAAAACGATTCAGAAACTTCATCTTTGCAAACTCGTACCTATCGTTAGGGCTTTCATCTGATTGCTCAACTTCAATCATTTCTGTATCTACGGGAATATCGCGATTCTTTGGTCTCTGAATAAAAAACATGGAAAGAAACATGAAAATAACAATGGCGACAAGAATGTCACGCAATATAGATACCACGTCGCGTGCATAATGCTTTTGATGATCAGGGGGGTCAATTGCGCCATTACAAGCGTAAGATGCTTTAGAAATATAATCAGGGAAAGCTTTGTTTAAAGAATCTTCAATCATTGAGCCGCCTTTAGAGAGCAAAGATGCTAGTCCTTCATTCATGTCTTTTCCTTCTAAAACCATATATTTGAACAGAGTTGATTTACTTTTAGTCAAATTCATATCAATATGAACGCTGTCAAGTGCCAATTCACTTATTAAATCATAGATTTCAAGCTCTGACATTGGGCTTAACCCACATTGAAGACTTTTCATTAGATCTGAAAACTTTACCAAATACAATTTGTGCAGATTGTACTTCATAAATAAACCAGCTTGGCTTCCGAGTTGATTCACAACGAATGTCATATTAATTGCATTTTTTATTTCTAGATTTTCATTTTCAGAGACGAGGCTGAAAGTAATAGCAGTCGAATTGCAAGCTTCACTCGAGATTTCACCTCTTCCGCCATCGTGACATGTATTTAAATCAATTTTATTCTTGAGATGATAATGATCAATTTCTGGTTTTATAACAGCTTGAATATAAAGAGTGTAAAAGAAAATTCAACGTAAGATATGATAAAAAGTGCATTAGCTCAAACTCAGAAATTGACATTACTCACAAATTTCTTGGAAGTGATTCATATTTGTAAAGTCAATATCTCTTAACGAAAAAGAAAAGTCATCCATGTCCTTCTGGTATAAGGGGTTCCATGTTTCGTTTTCTAATTTTTGGTACAAAGACATACATTCCATTACTGAATCTACGTTTGTTGTTCCTAGAATCTGATTTAAAATTGATTCAATATATTCAAACGCATGGTTATTGTCGAATTGAATCAAGTTTTCATTATCAGGTGGGAATACAGCTTTGCACATTTTTCCATTATGTACGGTGCCACCTCCACTTGTGTGTATAATGTCGGAAAAGAAACCATTCAAGACTTTTCGGATGGGACCATAAAATAGGCCATTCACAGCATCTCTGAAAAATACACTATATTCTTCAAGCATCAGGTTCAAAATAGTGCTAATGAGCGTATCTAATTCATCCTCCAATGTTGATTTGTCATTTTCACGTGTTGCATCATTAAAGAAACGTATTCCGTTCAGCGTCATATTCGCAACCATATCAGTAAAAGTCAGTGATTGAAATGAACTCATAATGCAGTTCCAATCTAGGTCCTTCACACTAGATTTTTTCAAGTCATGCTCTTTAGTTGTTTTTACATACTCTGATATAAGACTAATAATATGCCCAGCTAAAATGTAATCAAAATTTTGTTCCAAGACTTTCATCTCAGTAAGCATTTGAAGTTGAGCTTTGGATACACCAATTCTCAAATCAAATTTTTCGTGTAGAGGATCTCCTTGAATTGCTCCACCTGGAATCGGTTTCACCAATAAATTCAGATGTAAAGTAATGTTCATTTGACTAGAAAATTCAATTTCGCTTTTAGCCGATCTCTTCTCAAAAGGCTGTAATATTTCTACGCTTTCAGTTCCATTTATACCCCAAAGACCAAACGAATCAAGATTTAAGTAAATATCACCATATTTTGGTATGATAAAGTGTGCATTGCTGTATTCTTTCGGAATCGTAACTTTTACCGAGTTTGTATCGTTGGTCAGTCTTTTTAAAAGGCCTTCAATTCCTGTGAATAAAATTCCTTCACATTGATGCAACGACTGTGGATGGGGAGGATATAGCGCATTCGGTGGTAGAGTGTATCGGTTTTGGAAAGAAGATAAGTCTCGAGAATATTCCTTGCGAGATTGCAGAAGAGGTCGCTCAGCCTTGGATGGTGATGATGAAAGCGGAATAATTCCTTCGTGAATATAATTAGCTAAAAATTCATTTGTCAATTGAAGACCTTGTTGTAAAATAGGTACTCCTGTCTCCCATGTGATTAACTTGTTTTCATCATTGTTATTGCTGTCGTCATCATTTGCAATATCATCATCCTCTCCCTGATCATTAATTTGACCTGCAATCAATTTCTTCATGTACTTATTTGCGTTTGTTATCTGAGTTGTAAGCATGTCGTTAATGCTAGGAGTGATAGCAGAACAAAGTTGTGTGGACGCTTCGAAAGAAATAAATGATGCTATCTGAGGAGCAAATTGATTTATCAAAGATGCAGAAACAGAACCATAAAACTTCAAGCCACCTTTTGGAACTTCCAGATTAGCAACGCAGTTTGTTACATTACCTGATTTAGCAATATGGAATTTTGTAGCTTTTTCAATAGGATGGCTTGGAGAAATATCAGGTATAGTAGCTTCTGTACTCGTAAAGGTTAGTTGTAAATGAAGCGGATCATCTGGTAATGTTCTGATTACAGCACTCATTTTACCTGAAAAGCCAGTGGTAGAGTATTTGCCCTCACATTCAGAGCCCACATTACTAACATATACATCTATGAATGGATTCGAAGAGTGCGAATTTGGAGTAGATTGAAAAGACCCAATTTCAAAATGAGTGCAAACCAAATCTTTTATTTTGAGAGAAAAAAAACTTTCATGAAAAATTTGATCAGGAACTAGAATTTTTAAGTTCCATAACCAACATTCCAGTGGATCATAACGACCACTCGGACCTTGATTTGGGTCCTCCTGCCTATTTCCGGTTCTGTTCGTGTTTTCACACCGTTTCTTTACATCCTTATTTATCACTTGGAATCCTTCATCTGATGCAGATGAACAGATGTTAGCTGCTGCTAGGATCCAAGAAAGGATAAGAAATGATCTTAATGGAATCATTGCGACCACTAGGTGTATTCATTCAGGGTTGGTGCAGTCTTATGATGTTATTGTTTGGTTTTCGTTATTTCTTCTTTGTTGTAATATTCGATTTGGGCGATAGTTTCCGACTTTCATAGAACACTGGTGCTATCAACACAATGTATGAAATAGACAACTATGTAATAAAAAAAATTCTCAGGAAGAAATACTTAGAGTTGTGTCAAATTAATAGAAGAGTTGATAAAAGCGATATTACGTCATACATACAGCTCGTCAATACTGAAATTCTATTGTTCATTTGAATCCTACGTATCAAACTGATTCTTTTTTGTTCGTATAGATATAAATAAATATATAGTTAGCACGTACAACAGTTT
>Ga0209092_10005477_pt1 | contig 10276 bp, 5 predicted proteins | sample FraStrMetagenome_FD_187446 | JGI IMG/M metagenome (GOLD analysis project Ga0209092, IMG submission 187446) | Marine eukaryotic phytoplankton communities from Arctic Ocean - Fram Strait ARC3M Metagenome (SPAdes) (version 2) | ecosystem: Environmental > Aquatic > Marine > Oceanic | place: Fram... | reverse complement strand
ACTCTCATGAATAAAGAATTTTCGTAACTTACACCAATAATATGACGACCATCTCTCAATATAAGCAACAGCCTTTTGTCAAGCTGCTCCAACAACGATGATGACCCCGGTAAAAAACCAGGTATAGTTTGCGGGTCAGGCGTGAAAAGCATTTTATGTCAGAATTTCGATTATCCGTACAATGAATCGAATCCTCTCAAAATCTACAAATTCGATAAGCTACCGGTACAGTATTCCAAAGGAAATTTTGTTGAATCGCCACAATGAGGATAATTACAACAAAACTCTACGCGCTTTCTGTATTTGCTAATAGTTATGGGTGTATCACTACCGGAAGACCCTTCTCTGGTTATGCTCCTCGCTCCGTTGGTCGTCGTCTGTCCATTTGCCAGTACGGTACATGTTCTTCCTGACGGGCTGTCCTGGCTCCTGGCTCCTGGCGAGCGGCGCACAGATTGCAGAGTGCAGAGTAAAGAGTGCAGAGTGCAGACAGAGCGGATGGGGGAGGAAACATAGATTCGCAAAGTACGAACTTTCATTTCGCAATCCCTTCCCGCTCCAATCTTTTTGATTTTCTTGTCGACAAAAATCGCCAAATCTCTCTCCATAAATTAATTCACACGAAACGTGAACCTCCCCTCCAGCGGTAAGTAACAACACATTGTAGAAGTATTCACTTCCGAAGTGAAGTCAGTAGAGTAGTAACTGCAGCTTCACCTTCAGTTACAGTGTGCACTGGATTTTGTCATGCTCTCTCTCTCTCTCTCTCTCTCTCTCAAGAGAGTAAGCGAGGAGTGCTCTTAGGAAGTACGTGTTGTAGTATTTTCGTTTGCGCATCCAAGATTAATGACATTACTTTTTTCCGTTCGTTATTGCTTCCTTACCTGCTGCGGGTAACTACTACGAACGCATCACAACTTAATGATAGTGAGGCTTCACACTTCCCATTACAACATACCAACAGCAACGATTTGCTATTTTATTGATCGCCAAAAATTGGAAACGTGACAACAATATGAAACAAATTTCGGTATCATTGCCGTCTTTTGCATTGTCGGTGTGGAGCGCTGCTGCTTCCGCTCCTATTACCCATCTTCCTTCTACTGGTGGAGGGAAAGGAGTAATCGACACAAATATGAAGAATGATTATTATTATAACAGGACGAACCCTTACACAGGTTCTTCTAGTACTTATGGGAACGTAAGTACTGAGAATGGCGTCGAATCAAGGAGTGGGAATGCGTGTAAACCTCCTGATGGATCTACGTACTTGGTGATTGGACAGAATTTTTTTGGGATTGATGAGTATGCGAATGCGTTGTATCGTAATCATCTCTTTCGAGTTCCGTATGTACCAAAACCTAGAGATCAATTTGCCCCGGCAGCTGTCATGGTGTATACGGACTTGGATCAATTGGAAGGGCTAAAAGAACCGGCCAATGAAAGCCGTGGTATACAGTTTGCCGATGGACTTTTTAATTCTGTTTTTCCTAGTGTAAAAAGCGATATTGGATTACAGGTGGGATTATCACTTGGTGATATTGGGGGATTAAAACACATTACTACCGGAGCACGAGATGCAAAAATTTCGGAACTGGCAAATTATACCATGACGACTACAGCATCAAAGGTATTTCTTCGTATAGGATATGAGTTTGACAACCCGAAGTTCAAATTAAGTACTCGTTCGGAGGACTATGTCGAAGCGTTTCAGTATATTGTCAAAAAATTACGTGCGCATTTAGGTACTGAGTCATCAAAAGTTTTGTTTGTTTGGCATTCATGTGCAGTTCCAATACCAAACAGTAGCGTAACATTTGAAAATTTTTATCCCGGCGATGAATTTGTAGACTGGGTAGGTGTTTCAATATTTAAGCAGTTCGATGAGACTTCAGATGGGGGTACTGTCCAAAATATTAAGGATGTCATTGCGGTAAGAGTGGAAGAGTCATGTAATTCGACATATCCATTGCTCATTTTTTGTATAAATAGTTTGGAAGTAATCATGGTAAACCCATTATGATTGCTGAATCTTCACCTTTCGGCTTGAGCCACGAACAGACTAATGGTATAAACGAGCCGTATTTGTGGAATGTTTGGTTTGAAAAAGTTATTGATTTGATAATTAAATTTGATATTTCTATGTGGTCATTCTTAAATTGCATCTGGAATGCCACAGAAAACGGCCGTTTAATACAAGAAGGTTGTAGGAATTCGGAGTTATCAAGAAATAGTAACATTCTTCGAGACTGGCAATCGTTCGTTGTCGACGATACCCTTTCAACAAGAAAATTCCTCGGAGTCAGATCACTGAACGACTGTGGAGCAAACTCAGACGTTGATAAATCAACTTCATCACCAGTCGTCAATCAAAATATTCCTTCTCAAAACCAATTCATCAACACGAACCAAGATGCTGGCAGTGTCGATACTAGTGACAATCCTCAACAGAGTGAGATTAATAATGATGAATCGTCTGTCGTTTCAAACCGCGAACCAGTAATCCATAAAACAATCCAAAGGCATAACAGCACCGGGAACCATGAAATTATTAGCAGCCGGAATAGTTCTGGTGGTGGAAAAGTTTTCTTCGTGTTCGTAATGGTCAGCGGCATCATATATTTCACTCATTATCAAAGCAATAGACAAAACTCTTACAAGTCAGCGCGATATAAAATTACACCATCAGGTCCCAGTCGACGTGATGGTTACAGTGAAATCGGCAGCGAGAGTTCGTTGGCTTCGTCTTCGTACCAAGGGAGAGATATTTTTGGCGTCAATAGAGAAGAAATTTCTAACCTGATAAGTGGAAAAACATCCCCAACAGTAATCAATGTATAAATTAATAAATTTTCATCGATATATCTCTAGCTCTTATTTTCTTCATGACAAAACGTAAGGGCGGAGGACGTTAAAGAGTCTAAACTTCTTTGATTTCCTTTTTGTGAATATGTCTTCTTCCAAATGCATTTTACTCCTCACAAACAACACCATTCCAATCATCATCGTCAATGCGTATTTGAGCTCGGAAATATTCACCGATTATCGGACCGCCGCCAGGTACACTTAGTTGTAATTGGATGTATTCTAGATGCTCTTCCTTACAAAAATCATCAACGATATACACCTCAAATGACGATTCGTCGATTCCAGGGTCGAATGTGAGTTCTCCAGTTACACGCACATAGTCACCATGCGATGTTAATGGATCTGATTCCGTTTCTGAACATGTCGAACATTTATCGATACCCATTGCCGTAAGATCACTTGTGAAGTAGCCAACTGTGATTGATGAGTTTAGGTGAGAAGTTCCTCGTCGATTCAACGTTACTTGCACTAATGTTTCCTTCTCACTAACCACATATTCTACCTCTGAGAATTTAACATCGATCCACCCTATTTGAAACATATGAAATGACCCACCATCAGTCTTTAAACTGTCGTCTCCAATAGACCCAGCTCCTAAATTTAGGCTATGCAAGATTACTGCAGAACCAAACAAGTCGTACGATGACGGATTGGACAGAGTGATCTTCGCATCTTCGTGATGTGTCCACGCACTTGACGCATTGATTCCTTTTTTTCCGTCTCTTGCATACACGTAGACTGCGCCCGAATGCTTGTTTTGTTGAAAAACGAGATATTCTTTTTCGTAATCATGAATAGCTCTGTTGATAAGGCGCATGTTGCCACTTGTAGGGGAGAGTGTGTGTCCAGCTTTCGCTAAGTTCTCATATCTAGCCGCAATAGGAAATTTTAAGAGTGAAGATGGGTTGTAAGGATACCTAGTAGAAATTTCCTGATAAAAGCCTTTTGTCTCCGACCGAGTGCTACCTACTACTGCTATACCAACGGCTTCATCGATAGACACGGAATAACCAAAAGAATCCCCTGTTCTTTTATCGCTGGCTGTTAATCGTTGGGATTCTCTCCAAGTCTTGCAGTCTGTTTCATTGTCGTAACAAATTACGTGATCGTATATGTAGGCGGCGCCAGCCTTAAATTTATTTATCGTCTAAATTGAAACAAACCATTGTGTATGCGCTGAAAAACAAGATCGATTTCTTACCTTCGGGCTCTCATTTTTGCCACTTGAGTGATGTTTAGATATTCTCTGAGAAGATGAAGGTATTGCACCCCCGTTTGAGCCCGTGCTCTTCTCCCAACTGAATCTGAAGTCGTCTACGTTGATATGATGCCACTTGTCACTCCCACTGTCAACAATACGAATTTGACCTGTGCGACCTACAAAATCACTCACACGCCAAACTTCATACTTCATTTTTTCAGTGCATTGACCAGTTGCACGCATTGAGGAAAATCCATCTACAAGCAATTCAACGTATACTTTTAAATGATCGCAGCCCCCGCCAATAAGAAAGTGAATCGAATCACCTAAAATCGAAAAGGGATCACTGGTTAAAGTTCCTACCGGTCCATCTCCAACATGGGAACCCTCGACAAAGTCTGGATGAGGCAGGACGTAATTTAATTCTGAAGATGGTCGAGACTCGTAAGTTCCGACGTAGTATCTTCCTTTCAAACCTGACGATGTTGGTTCTCCACGAACTTCTTCGACCATTTCGTTCAAAACAGTATAACTGGGACGAAAAAGGCTGTTGTCTCCAAATGTGGGCTTGGGCGAGGGGAAGGAGGAGGCAAAAAGAAATGAGGGCATTTCTACATTTATGCATAGTCTACATCATATATTATCTGCAACTTACTTGTAAATCGAACGCATTACCTTTTGCTGACCATCCAACAAGAGTTCCAGTTTCGAAATTCCATGTAGTTCTAGTTCTCGCTGCACTCAGTGGGGCGCCAACGATCGCTGAAGAAGAGCCAAGCGAAACAGAAAATCCAAACAAATCCGAAGTGGTAGAATCAGAGCTTTCGATTTTATCAGTTTCTACAAATTTTGTCTGTTTTCGCACCCATGATGTACTGATCAGGAAGTCGGACGAATTGTAGTCATTTTCAGTAAACGCAATGCATTCAGAACAACCTATTCCATTCCACATCACTTGAATCAAATTTATTTCATTTGCTTCATCAACGAATGTTAAATTCCAATTTACGAACAAATACATGTCAGTATTATATGATTTTCTCGTAACTACAATTTGCCCAATACACGGTGCAGACTCAACGCTCTCTTTCATTTGAAGGCGACTTGCGTTGAATGCGATCTGAGAGCTTGAACACATATGAATTCCTCGATGAGTTTGAAAATAAAGTTTGAAAGAACCTGATGAGATGTTTCTATTTATTTTCATAGTCACACTTTGAATATGAGGATCACTCGAGTATATAAACGCCTTTCCTTTTCCCAAACCTTGATTGTGAACACCGTCAGTATCAAAATTTTCGCGTACATCCAGGAGTCCTCTATTTCCGTAATTGGCATAGGGTGCACCAGCCATAAAGGAACGTTGAAAAGCTGATACAGAAATACCAAACATCTGACGATGTACATGGGCAATCGTATTATTTTTGTCGTAAAGATCGTAGTCAAATTCTGAGCTCCTAACTATATCATATTCGTCCCAAGTTGCATTAACATTTTCAAATTTCCTGCGAAAAATGTAAACACATTCAAAAAGACTGCTCCCAACAAACGCAAAATCAGTAGAGAGCGATACAGAGTTTAGAGCTCCAAATGATTTAAGGTTATCTTTTTGTTGTGGTTGGAGGATGCTCTGCATGGTCCATGAAGTATTTCTACTGCCAACAAAAACAAACGCTTGTTTTTGTCCTGGCGCCCCGACGATTACTGTAACTTCGTGGCGCCCGTAACCTTGATGGATAGCCACACTCTCTCCAAATCTCCCCAAAGACTTTGAATGAATTCCAGCAGTTAGTTTAGCTACCTCTTTCCATTCTTTATCGCTTCGATAGTATACATAAGCTGCTCCTGTACCATGAACGCATATTCCGTCGACAATGGTCGACGCACGGAAGCTTCCTACAATCAAATATCTCCCTGTAGACATTTCAATAGCAGAGGAGGTCCCAAAACTTTCCCCTTTCACCTGATCCGTGCCTAACAGCTTTTGATAGCTTTCCATACTTATATTTTCATTATCATTGATGTATACAGTGAGAGTACCACTACCCTGTTCGCTGAATATTATACCAGGCGAGGATAGTTGTACGAGAAAATTTTCATTTGGTCTCTCTGTAATGTTATCGTCAAAAACATCAATAGTTATCGTTACCGAAACATCAGAAGAATCCATAAACACATCCAACGCAAAGGATCTATAGTCACTTATAGCCCTCGTGTCTTTCATCCCATTCAGCCACATGTACCAATTCCCATTTTTTTCAGAAGACTCTCTTCCGAATGCAGATGTATCATAAACTGAGTCAATTATTGTCGTTGAATTTGGAAATGTTTCTTGTGTTCTCAGTGAAAAGAGCTCGTTGATGTAACTTTGTTCCTTTCTTTCAGCATTACGATCTATTGTTTTAACGATAAAATTGCTCGAAGATCTTTCAAACGGCCTAGAAATATTTACGACACGAGATTCGCCTTCATTTATGAGTAGTTCTTTGTATTCGAAAGAGTATTTTAACAAAGTTAGGTCGAAGACAGATACAGATCCACTTTTGATATCCATGAGTTCTCGTTTGGGAGCTCCAACGAATGCGAAGTCATTTGTAAGGGCAACAGGAGAACCAAACATATCCTGCTTTTGAGTTTTGTGTGGAAAGAGGTAAGCTTCCTCAGACCAATAGCCGGTACCATTTCGAACGAAAGCATAGACTTTCCCACGAATTCTCGCTGGATGTTGATTATTGCAACGCATTAAGTCTGTACATTGGATATCGTCATATTCCTGCTGTTGACCGACAAGCAGAAATTCACTACCCAATACAACGTCAATTCCAAAACGATCTCGAGTTTGTGCTTTAGAAGGCTCCAAAATTTGCGTCATTTCAAACTTGTTTTCTTCGTTAGCTCTCAAATAGACGAAACATGTGCCAAAAGACTTTAACTTAACAGCTCGAATCTTTGAATTAAAGGAAATCATTCCTGGCGACGTCCATGGAGCACAAATCACAACGTTATTCCCTTCAGTATCAATGGAATATCCAAATTTCGAACCTGGGCCTTCATAGTTGTTGTCTATCTTTTGACTAGGAACAAAAGGTGTCAAATTTCCACTTGCGTAAGACTCGATAAAGACGTAGGCTGTACCTGTATTGTTTGTGTGTCCAGGTGCGCCAACGACGAGAGTTTTGCCCGATAAACTTACTTCCGCACCAAATCTTTCGCCTGCTACCGAACCACCATAAACGTCACTATTTAAAGTATCATGGAGTCTCCAGGTACTCGCGTGACCACGATAGACGTAGACAATCCCCTGTTCACAGTTTGCGGAAGGTGCTCCAATGACCACCACATATTCAGTTTTCTCGAATGATTTTCCAATAGCTACACTGTATCCAAACTCGGTTGCTTCTTTTTGTGTGGTGGGCGGGGTTATTTTCTCTCGTTGTAACCAAAAGTACTTTTTGATTCCTGACGAAAAGTCTTCTATACGTTCGAAGATATAAGCGGATCCGTACTGCCGCCCTTTTGCATCCTCTTTACCAGGAGAGCCGATAAGAAGATAAGAATCGACGAGGTCCACACTATATCCAAAGAGGTCGTTTGAATCCGCATCATGGGCAGTAATTCTTGCATCTACCACCCATTGTTGTCCTCTCCTTGCATACACCATAGTATTACCACTCTTAAATCCTGAATTTCCTACAATATACATCAACTCCGTAGTCCTTACGTCCCCACTCCCAGCTCCAGTTTCAACATGAACATTATATCCAACATTATATCCTAGGAGAGCACTTGTGTCCACCAGTAGTCCTCCAACATTACATCCATTCGAGGCGCATTGATATTTTGTTTTAAAGTATTGAGCTTCTTTATTGATCTCGCTGAATGTGATGAACCATCTTTTCCCCTCTCTAATTGAGTTTAATGTCACATTATATGGGCCAGTAACAGTAGCTATATTTACTTCATTCAAAGACTCTAGAGCATTTTTTATGGTAGTAGACGACGCATCAAAAGGGATAAACGGAGTAAAATTATCGCTATTCAGCGACAAAGCAAATTGACCTCCCATTATAGAACGTCCTTCAGTCATTACATGTATTGAGACTGAGGCGTTTGGACCTTGCAGACTTTCGTTGACGGCCAAAATATTAGGGATGTTCATGTTGATACCATATTCTTTTGATATTCCTGAATACTCGATAATCCATTTTCGTCCTAACTCGGGAAAGTAATTTTGATAGGTGTTCACAGAAGATATGCGCTGGATAGGGAGCTCCAAATCTTCTTCAATTATATGCTTCAGCTCAATATTGGATGCATTGTAAGGTATCGGGCGCGTCGTCCTCGAAGATAACTCGTCTTGCAGAGTAAAACACCCTTTGAGTAAAACAATTTCTTTTTGTCGTCTTGATTTCGATATGTTCGCCCCATCACCGACTAGATGTTCTCCATCAACAACAATCGATGATCCTGATAACATTGCATCGACAAAAGTTACGCTCCACAACCAGCTGTTAAGAGATCCAGTATTTTCATAAGGGACACGAGATACTTGCACTAAGGAAAAGTCTGGTCTCGCATTCTTAATAAGAGTAGCTAGTTGATCCGGCCCAATATCACACGGTAGATTCAAAACCGCTGAAGTATAAAATTCCGTTTTAAAGGAGAGCGTAAATCGTCCTTCTACTTTAACTCCTGTTTCGGCAAAAGTTTCAAAATCCCATATTTGTGTCAATGCTAATTTTGTATCTAAAGACACTATTAACATATGCATTTCGTTAACAACATATCTTCCGTCGCTGAAAAGTGTCAATATTTGTATTTCAGCCCGAGCGTTCCTTTGATACGGGATTCCAACAGCAACGAGATCTTGATAAGCTGCAACAGATCTGCCAAAATGGTCGTTTGGCTCTCGTGAAGACTCATCTGACATCAACTGATACTCAGAACTTGGTGCAATATCGATTTCTGAAACCAAAACTTTTTGATTCCAATCCTTGTGTATTGAAAATGGCTCGAACCGCACTTTGTAGCTAGATCCACGTTGACCAATTTTTATATTACGAAAAGACACTACTCCATCATTGACCGTTTCCGTCAATGAACCATCAAGAAAACCCAAACTAGGATTTAGGTGGATATCAGCATGTAGAATAGGATTCTGTGAACGTCTCTTTATCCAACCTCCATTTAATTGAAAACTATCGACAGAAGTTCGTATTTGGTTTTCTGAGGCCCAGTAATCAAGACAATTCGCCATGTCTCCAAGTTGAACTCTGTAACGAAAAACAAGCGTGATGTTTGATATCATATCTTGGTAAATTGCACTCCTTAAAATAGACCCAGTATCCAAAACCAAAGAAGGTTGTCCATCAACAATTATTGGTGCTGAGAACTTAACATGGATATCAATGATATCGCCGGTAGTATAATTTCCTGGAGCTTGAGGAGTCGTCAGGCTTATGATATATGGAGTTTCATTATCGATATGAATTAAAGATGAATGACTAATCGATCCCTCTTCTCCTGGGTAAGGTAGTTTCAAATTAGCTTTAATTGTTGATCTCGTACTTGCCATCAGTATGCTGCTTCCATTCGGAAGATTAAGCGAATAACAATCGATGTAATCCAGCCTTAAGGAACTATCCTTATTTTTGATATGATAATGAAAGTATAGAACAGTAGAATTCGTTCCTGAGTAGTAGTAAGCTGAAGCAGAAGTGCGGCCAATATCAAGATGTAGCAAAGGTTGTCCGGTGACAACAACAACTTCATCAAAATGAACTTCGATCCTTACGATGTCGCCAGGAGCGAAAGTTCCGCTTTCAAGTGAAGTTACGTTTAATACGTTTGGAACTTGTTGAGTTGTAACAAATATCAGATTTTCATCATCCATTGACACCCCAAGATGACTAGTAGAAGGTAGGAACGGCAGAGCCATTTGAGTAGGTATTGTAGCTTTTCTATATATTAAAGTAGCATTTCCCAATTTGCAATTGACTTCATTGCAAAGGTAGGTCAAAGGTTTACTCATAGACTCGTGTCCATGAGCGACAACATATGTAAAGGCGAGACTCAAAGGGTCTGATAATTTTGGGTTAAATGTAGCGGTGGCTGTGTCATTACCAACATCTAACAATAGAAATGGCTGACTCTTTTTTTGATTAATTACCTTGATAGGGACATCATACTTGACAAAACTGTGAATTA
>Ga0209092_10005476_pt1 | contig 10276 bp, 11 predicted proteins | sample FraStrMetagenome_FD_187446 | JGI IMG/M metagenome (GOLD analysis project Ga0209092, IMG submission 187446) | Marine eukaryotic phytoplankton communities from Arctic Ocean - Fram Strait ARC3M Metagenome (SPAdes) (version 2) | ecosystem: Environmental > Aquatic > Marine > Oceanic | place: Fram... | reverse complement strand
GTTTTAGGGGTGATAACACTATCACCGAAACCTGTAGCTAATTCTCTAATTTTTAACGCCTCTATTTTACCGCTCTGAATGTTAGCAGCATAATTAAAGTGTGTGCCATCTATAGTGTATGTACCTGCATTTGTTTTATCTATTGCTGTTCCTACTCCTGTAGCGTTGTGTAAAGACTCGATTTCGTCAATACTATCAGCTAAGGTTGTGCCGAAAGATGAATACACGTTTGTATTATTCGCTATATAAGTTTCTAAATTAGATATAATATCCGTTCTGTCCCAATCTGGTGAGTTTACAATAAAAGGAGGTGCGTAACCGAATCTTTCTTTTAAATCTACTTGCCATTTATTCCAACTAACTAAGGCTGCTGCTGCTGTTGCTGGTGATGTTGAGTCACTTTCTCCTTGATTCATCGAGAAGATTAAATAAGGGTTTGAAATACCCGAAGAAAGCACATACTCTATGAAAGCATTAAGCCCTAACCTTGTGAATTCGTCTACATCTAAAGACATACTGTCAGGTTGGGGTACAGCAGACATACCACCTCTAGCATTACCGTACACTATTAAGTCGTTATTGTTTCCATCTGCGTCCAGCGCAGCCCGAACGTCATTAATACAGCTTAACCAAGACCCCATATTAGTGGTTAACCTGTTAGCATGGTCTGTGAATGTAGTACTATCTATTAACAGGGTGTTTAAATTGTAGTTTTCAAGCGTAGCCTCTTTTAGTTCGCTTTCATGCCACACCTTTACAGAGTTTGAGCTAGTACCTTTTAATTGGTAAGAACTAGACAAACCGCTATAAGGGGCGTATATTCCAGAGTTAGGAATAGAAGAAAGAAGACTTCTCCCTAAATGGTTCGACTGACCATGTATACGAACTAAAATATATGTGTAATCTGGGTTATATGGCATTATGTGCTTGGTTATGAATTGTTGTTATTTCTGATTCTGTTAGTAAAGTCCCTGTCATCTTAGGTAGTATAATGTGTTTTACGTCTACGAATGTTGACCTAAAAAATGTAGTTTTCACGTTAGCAGAAGCAGATATTCCTGTCCTTGTTTGAAGGTCTAATGTAGGTAAAACAGATGATGTTCTAGTTATAGGTGTAAGAGCCGTACCTCCCTGTGTTGCTATTATTTTTATAACGCTAGTACTTGTGGGTGTATTATCTAACCACATAACAGTGTAGGTTACCCACTGAGCATCCACTACTCCACCTAGTCGATAAGAGCCACCTCCTCCAAGGTTTATTCTGTTTTGGCTTGTGTCGTGCCAAACAAATAAAGACGTATCATCCACACCTAAAGTCTGTAAGTACTGACTTAGTATAAAGTCATCCGCAGTACCAGAGGGAAATCTTACCGTAAAAGTTATAAAGAAGTCATTTCTCTGCCCTATTGCTTTAGGAAATTGTAACTTTTTAGATTGTTTTAAAAATCCGTTTTCCGTAGAGTCAAAATTAACTGTTGAATAAGAGTTAGAAGTATTAACGTTAACCATTTTATGTTTTCCGTTTATATCTGAAAAGCTGTAAGCTGGGTTGTCTGTGTTTGAAGGTGTAATATAATCTCCCGTTATCTCTTGTGAGAAATCCCAGAACATAATATCGTCTCTTTTATCATAAAAGTGTTCTGTTAAGGTTGCTGTGTTTGTAACTGTTCCAAAACTGTAAACCTTCTCAGTCATGACGTTACCTGCGTAATCAGAGGCGTTTATTATTAATGAAACATCTTTACCTACATCAGATATATTTAAAGGTAATCTTGGAGATGTAGATAGTACATTTGAACTGGCATCTTGCCACGAATAAGTAACAGAAGTGTAATCTATTAGTTTCTCATTCTCATTATTAAACCTTAAATCATCTATTCCTAATATAGTTCCAACGTCCATAGATGCGTTTGAACTTTTCGTTGTAGAGGTTAGAGTAAGGGGAAACGCTGGGGTTATTATTACTTCCCACCCCTTAGCTATAAGACTATCTCTAGCTGCTAACCCTACTGCACTTGGTGTTGAACCTCCACTCTGTTTGAATATCCCATTTGTTCCTCCTGCTGTGTCTATAGAAACTAAAATATTATCTATTGACTGTTGAGTTAGATTTGTATTAGTAAATGCATTTGTATAATTTGTTGCGGGAGAATTATCAAACAGATTTGCAGGGAAGGTAGTTAGATTACTCGCAAAGTAAAAAAGTTCTGTGAAATTAGTAGCACTACTGAAGTCTAAGGATGGGATTGTAGTAATACTTGAGCAGCTTCTAAAAGCTCTTTGGAAGTTTGTAACTTGACTAAAGTCACCTGTATCTGTAGCATTAACAACAAGGTTACTACAGCCCCAAAATTGAAATCTTTGGCTTGTCGAGCCTACACCATAAATACCAAAATTATCAATAGTAAGTATTTTTAACTTATCTCCCCCATTATTAAATTTCATACCAGGGAAAGTTCCTGTAATAACTACATCATAAGTCCCCCCTCCTGATGGGAATGTAATAGTATGGTCACCTGTTAACCCTGATGTAGAAGTTCCATCACTTGTAGTGACGGTGTAGTTGAAGGTTCCTAAATTTATAGGGATAGTGAATTGGTTGTCATTACTTGTTCCAACATTATCAGTTTTAACAGAAAATCTAAACTCATTTGGATCTGAAGAAGAATCAATTGCTAATGATATTCCCCCAGTTCCTCGTAAAAATGCACTACCCGCAGCTACATTGTTAGTAGGAGTAAAGGAAAATGTATTTCCTCCAGGGCTTATGATTTCGGAAAAAATATAAGGAGATTGTATAGGAAGAGTAGGAATATTAGTTGAACTTAAAATACCCACTGCATTTTGGGGAGTAGTGGAATCATAAAACCCATTGGCATTTCTAACTGTTTCAAAGGTAAAGTAAGCAGAACCTAATAAAGTAGAGGGGGTTGTTACAGTAAATATATATTCTACTCCTGCTGTTAATGCTTCTATTGGGGTGCCTTGACCTTTTAATTCATTTCCAGTATATGATGCCATGCTGTAATTTTATTATAAATATTAATTATTTTTGTTCTTTTAATGCTGTTTGCACTTTAGCCCAATATTTGAGGGTTTGCTTACGTTTATACCCTCTTGGACCTCCATTCCAACATCTACTTATGGTTTCTATATCTGATTTTTTGTGGTAGTAATTCTTCCACACCATGAACATACTGATGGATTTATTTCTATCAAATCTATCTTTTAATTTAAAACGTTTTTTATTATCTTTCTTTTTTAATATACGATTTACCTCTCTAACCATAATAGGTCTAATTTGTAATACACCTATTGATGGAGAATCTAAATGAGTATCACCAACAGCATCGCTCTTTCCACTAGATTCAACGTGTATAAGCGCATTAATTAATAGGGGTATGGAGTCATGTGGTAATTCAATTGTATCTTGAATTTCACATTGAGGTAAAGGTGTGGGTGGGGTGTTTATAGATGTATTATTCATAAACAGTGTGGATATTATTAAAGCAATACCTACATACAATATTAAAAGTGGTAAATTTTTCATAACTATTTAATTATTTGTTTACTCCAATATACGAAGGTCTCCTCAAAATTCCAAATTAATTGCACTAACTCTAAAATAAATCTAGGAAGTCCTTATCAATGTATTTATCCTTCAACCTTTGATTTTTTTCATCAACCTTCAATAACTTATTTGCTAGCTTTTCTAGATGGTTTTCCTTTTGCTTATCATAATCCTTAACTATTTTATTATGTTTACCATGTTTTATATTTCTAGTTTTCTTTTTACCCATAATTACCTTTTTAAAATTAAACGTAAGCCACAAGATCTAAACCATCATCTTTATCATCATCACCCAACCCTAATTCTTCTAATCTTTGTTTTGTGTAATCATCTAACTCCCAATCAATTTCAGCTGATATTAATGGTTTGTGGTCTTCAATATTTTCTACTTGTTTACTGTCAAAAACATCTCCAATTGTAAGATAATAGCAGTTATAACATAGGAATTCAGTATTTTCTTTCCTATAATTTTTTTTATTTTTATCTTTGAAGTGTAGCAATAGAGGTATTTTATAATCTAATACTCTACGCTCATGAAAACCACATGATGAACATTCTTCTAGTAGATAACCTTCGCTTACAAGTCTATATTTTATTTTTTCTGGAGAGAATGATGATGCATCTACTCGACCTTCAATTATGTCTAACAATGCAGGCTCTTTACCTTTATTACTTAGGAATTTAGGGATTCCTTTACCTGATGGATTTAGGTGTTGGTCAAATAGATCTTTAAAACCATCCTCAGTTGATTCATATAACTTAGCCCACCTTTTATAGTGTGGGTAAGACACATTACAATATCTTGCAGCAGCACGATTAGATTTAGTGCAACGCATTGCCCTTAATATGTCTTCTTTTGTTAAATCCTTTCTTTTTCTAGCCATGCTTACTCTATTTGGGGTCTTGGGGATAGTTAAACTTAATGTAACCCCAAAGATCATTAGGTGTTTTTATAGTATATTTTTTACCGTCATCATCTTCTAAAACTACTATTTCACCATCTTCATCAAATCTGTCATATAAATACCACAATACCATTTCTGCTGCTCCCTCACCGTATAATAATTTAAGTGAGTTTTCTATAACAAACCATAGAGGATCTGTTAACTTTAATAATTCAATACCATACTCATCAAATATTGACTTTTCTGTTACGTGAGCATGTTCTAATTTTTTAACAAACAGTTCAAAAACACTTCCTTGTGTAGTTTTAAAATTATCTTTTATATTTACTTCTGATCCTAAAATGTTAGTAAATAAATCTTTCATCATATCACTCTCTTCTTGATTTTCACTCATGATCTTTCTATTTTAAATAATTTTTTAAAGGATGATAAATCTAATCCTTTAATTCTACTAGCTACGAGATATGCTTCTTTTTTATTTAAAGCCTTCAAAATTTGGATAGTTTCTTTTTTACTATCACTTTTACTAAAATATTTCCATGTTTTCATCTTACCGTTTATTAAATTTTGAATTTTAGTACACTCTTCATAATCCTCTAGGTCTACATACATTTCTTTAATTTTCTCTAATACTGATGGGAAATGACATTTTTCTATTTCTACTATTATTGAAAGGTTTTGGATATTAAATAATTCTATTACTTCTAGGTCTTCTTCCATTGCGGCTTTAATAGCTTCATAGGATTCTTCTAAAACAAAATTAGTGAAAGGTTTAGTATTTACTAAATCTAACACGTCTGACTTATTCTCCCAAGAAATTTCTATATATGTAACCTCTCTTTTACTGCTGGAATCTGTATCTTCTTTCATATGAGGTTGGTTTTTATGGTTCGATTATAAATATTATAAATTAATTAGCTCATTCTGGTGTTCGTTTAATTGGGTTATTTTAAGCATTAGATTACCTAATTCAAATTCACCTACCCCACCACTATCTTGAAGAATTTGGGGGAGTTGTTGAATAATTTGAAAATCTTGTTGTGTAAATTTACTAGCATCTATCTTAACTATAATTTCATTACTCACTTCACTATTAAAAGGTAAAACCCTTTCATTTAAATCTATAGTAGTATTAGGTTGTTCGTTTTCAATATAATTTTTAATCAGTGTTGACATATTTCCTCCATCTATATAAATTACACTACACCAAGGTTCTAATAATGCTAACAATTGATCATTACAATTTTCAACCTGAAATCCAATATCATATTTAGGTGGGATAATAGGTTTCATTAATGGGTCGTGCATTACCATAGACCCCCATTTACGAATGAAATTACGTGTTGATCTTTGGTTTTGAGCTAACCATTCAGGGCTGTCTTCGTATATGTTTTTCGCCTTATCTACCGTGTTACGTCTACTACCTCTACAAGTCATATGATATACGCAACCATGCCAAGTTTGGATGAATTTAACGCCATTTAGTTGGAATCTATTAAATATATCACTATCTTCTTTTGATTGGGGTGCATATAGAGGATCATGACCTCCTATTTCTTTAAAATCACTTTTCCAAAATGCCCAAGGTGCGAATATACCTTCAGTAACATCATTGTTAGGTACTCTAGAATCTAAAAATTCAAGTAACCCATTTTCATTAAACTCCTCCGGCTCTACACCAAAGTCTTTAAGTATTTTTTCTGGACCATCTGGGTGTAGTGGTGGTTCAATTCTAGTTAATGATACAATTGTTTTTTCTTTTAACTCATTTTCAATTGCATCTAAAGCATTTGGACATAAGTACATATCAGCATGATAAATCATACAAATATCATTTGTTGCTATCTCGTTAACTAGCCTATCATATAATATAGTATGACCTACTCTTTTAGGACCTTCCCACTTTAATGCTTTAAAATTAGGATCTTTATCCATCATTTCAAGGCACCAATCCCAAGTTCCATCTGTTGAAGCATCATCAGCTACACAAATTTCTACTTCATGTTCTCCCTGGTTTTTCCTGATTGAATCATAAGACCATTTTAAATACTTAAGATTATTCCTTCCTGGTTGTATTAAAGATATTTTCATATTTGTTGTGTATCTAGTATTTCTGAAATATTAGTTCTATTTACTGTCGAACTCCCAAAATGGAATATAAAACCCTTATTTAAGAAATCCAAATCATTTAATTTTTTCCTATTATCTATAGTATAAATTTGTTTATCTATTCTTAATTCTGGGTGGTTATGGTTAACTGGTTGGTAGTTTAATTCGTGTTGTAATAGTGTAAGTTCCTTAATTTCTTTTTGAATACAAATGTTAACCCCTGTTTGATCTAAGGCATCCATCCTAATACCATTTTCAACTCCAACTCCTACGGGGTGGAATTTCATGTCTTTATTTTTAAGATAATAATCCTTATATTTAGGTATCAATTTTTGGAATTTTAAAAATAAATCAATTGGAAATGAAATAAATCCAGCATTAAAATAAGATAAAGACGTTATACCCCAATTTAAATTAAAGTTTTTCCATTGGTTTAAATGGTATAACCCACTTCCACCTTGATCGGGAACTGCTACTATTTTAAAATTGTTGTTTTCAAATTCTTCAAATAAGTTAGGGGTTTCTTTTCTTACATAAGTATCCCCATCCACATAAAGTATCCTCTTATATTGTTTTTTAGGGGTAAAATCTACCCACCTATCAAAACAAATTTCAGCCGTATTATCTTTTTCACCTTCTAATAAAATTAAATCTATATTATATTTTTTACAATATCTCTCCCATGACTCAACCAAAACTTTATAGTTAGGGTTTTTGTAGAGGTTATTGTAAACGGGGATAATGACTGCAAATTCACTTTTCATCTATTCAAAAATTTCTCTATAAAAGTTATTATTAGGAATCATTTTTTGGTTTATTTCTTTTTGGATCTCACCCCAATATTTAGGTCTATCATGTGTCCAATTATATAAAGTAGTTAACCCATCTTCTCTCTTGTAAGCTATGTATAATATTTCTTCATGGGCTCCTAACTGGTAATCTAGATTATTATTTTTAACCCATGCTTCTAACCTCCAAAAGTAATCAGTATCCCCTCCAAATCTGGTGTTGTGATAGTATCCTAAATTATTAAAAGCTTCTCTAGAATAAAAAGCAATACCTTCACTTGTTCCTATATTAGGTTTTCCTTCATGTGTGAGTGCTACTTCTTTAGTATCATAATACATTCTAATAAATGTTGATTTGCATCCTATTATTTTGGGGTTTTCATGAAGGTAACCCATTACTTTTTCAAGACGGCCTAAATCAGAAACATCATCACCCCCATGATAGTGCCAATAGTCCCAATCACTATCTGAGAAGGTTGATAAAGCTTGGTTTACACTAGAATAACATCCTTTATTTTCACTATTATATAATAAATCAATTTTTTTATTATTTTTATACTTTTCAGCAACTTGCCTTGAATTGTCTGTGGATGCATCATCAATTAAAACCAAATGCCAGTTTTGGTAAGTTTGTTGAATAATACCTTCAATAGCTTCTTCTAAATGTTTTTCTACATTATAATAAGGGATGATTACTAATAATTTTTTATTTTTCATACTATATTATTTAGTAATCCCCCACCCTAAAAAGTGGATAGCAGGGGTAATTCTTGTTACTTTGAGGTCTTTAATGTAAGGGGAGTATCTATTTATAATCATACTCTCGTTTTTAAACATTCTTACATGACCCTTATCATCAAAGCTAGGAACGGAAAATATTATTAATTTGTTAGGCTTTAATTTTGATAAAATTTCTGTGTCCCCTTCAATGTGCTCCAAAAATTCATGAGATACATAACAATCTACTTCATCCTCAAATGGATATTTAAATGCATCTACACATTCATATATTTCCCTCCCCTTAATATTTTCTTTAGAATAATTAATGGCATATTCTGAGAAGTCAATTCCCTTATATTTAATATCTAGGGATTGAACTAATTGACCAAATTGCCCCATGCCGCTTCCAATGTCTAAAATACTTTTTATATTATGTTCTTTTAACAAGGGGACTGAGCTTCTCCAGATTTTAGCCCAATTTTGACCATGAGCCTTCATTTTATCAAAATCTGAATGGTAGATAGGGGCTTTGGAGAATACTTCATTATAATAATTCTTATCCCTTTCTTCTCCTTTAATAGTTTGCATTTCTATTTCATCGTAATGTATATTCTGCTTTTCTTGTTTATTTATACTCTTTGGATGGGATAAACACCACTCTTCATCCATAGGAAGATACGACATTGTTTTATGTCCCCCAAGTACTTCATGCACTTTGTTAACCCACCTAATTTCAGGTTTATTTTTATAAATGCGCATTTGGAAATCAGGAAAGTTCACATGACCCTTTTCATTTACTCTCCACCCCCATTTCTCTATGTGACTTTGTGTTAAACCAGATACAGTATTGATTCTTGGAACATAATAAACATCAATGCTTTCGTTTTCCACCAAAATGTCTGGGAGATTATCTATAAGGACAACATTAGGGATTTCATCTGCGTCTATATTCATAATGTAATCTCCCACACAATTTTCGGTTAGATTATTTTTAAAATCTGCAAAGTGATTATTTAAAGGAAATTCTATTACTTTAACACGATCTGCACATTTATTCAATACTTTTAAAACTTCGGGGGTAGTGTTTTCTTCATCACATTGAACTACTATCTCATCCCCTTCTCTAACATTTTTAATTAAAAAAGATAATAACCTATCTAACTCTTTATGTTCATCACATACTGTTATAGCGTAAGAAATTATCATTGTTGTGGTTTTTTAAATATTCCTATATAATCCATAGCTTCTATAAAATCACGCCCATCAAATTCCTTAATAGTACTCATATCCATTCGTGTTTTATAAAATTCTCCTTTTTTACCAGGGATTGGAAATTTTTCTTTTTCATCTTCCTTTACAGTTGTAGATAATACAGCGCCCCACTTCCAATCTTCAGTACTCTTACCTTTGGCGAATATCATCCCTAACCCTTCTTCATTTATAGTAGTAGGTAACCAAATGAGTCCTGTATTTTCATCTTTCCAAGCTAAATCTTTATATAACTCAGGTAAAAATTCTATTTGTTCTTTGTAAAAATCTGATTCAGGGGTCATTAGAGTGTTAGTCCAAAACCCACATGATAAACTAAAATAATTAGTTATTTCTTTTGTTACTTCTAATTTATAACATAAATCACCTCCACTTTTGGGGCAATCTATTATTTCATCGTATTCCATATTTATACTTTTTTTAATTTTGGTAAATTCAATTTGGGTAATGATAATTCCACTTGAGCTGGTAGATTGGGGATATTTCTAGAAAGGATTTCTTCTAATTGTTCTGACATTTTTTCAAAACTGAAATTTGTTCTACTATAGTAACCTTGACGTTTTCCTTTCACTTTCCAATCCTTATAATTATCCACCACATCATTAAAGAAGTGGGACAGATGGTTAGGATCAACACTAAACCACTCAGAACCCTCAATTAACATATCCTTTTGTTGGGCAGATGGGTGGATTGGAGTTAATTTACCTCCCATTAAACCTGAAAGTTCTGGTTGGAGGAAATCTACTTGACCTGACCAACCTGTTGTTATAACGGGTTTATTAGTTAAACTAAATTCTAGTAGAGGACGGCCAAAACCTTCACCTTTAGTTAAACTAACCATAGCTTTTACTTTTTTATGGTTGTATAGTTCATTTATTTCCTCATTTGAAAATTCACCATGTAATAGGTAAACA
>Ga0209092_10005474_pt1 | contig 10281 bp, 6 predicted proteins | sample FraStrMetagenome_FD_187446 | JGI IMG/M metagenome (GOLD analysis project Ga0209092, IMG submission 187446) | Marine eukaryotic phytoplankton communities from Arctic Ocean - Fram Strait ARC3M Metagenome (SPAdes) (version 2) | ecosystem: Environmental > Aquatic > Marine > Oceanic | place: Fram... | reverse complement strand
ATTTGTTCAGGTCTTCACAATTTTCAACACTTATTTTGTGCTCATCAAAAATTTTATTTTGTGTATTTTATGCGCCCTAATCCACGATAGCACAAAATAAACAGGCCTGTGTATCATGTATCATGTAAGAAGGACAGATAATTAGTCCCGTTGCGTGTTGTATGACCTACTAACGAATGAGACGAACCGAAACTCGTAGACGACATACATAATTTGTATTAACATGTAAAATCCTACGATACGTGTGCGCATCCATGTTCTCGACATGTTCGAACGTGCACAAGTCTATGCGTTTGTTTGTTGGGTTGAATGTAAGATCCCCGCAACCGATTTGATATTAAAAGAAGAGATAAGGGTTGCACTGAGCATTGTTAACACATGTACCGGTACATTTTCATAAATAACAAATAACACTCTCTCTTGTACGTAGTACGTAGCGTACACATTTATAAGCGTAGCCTACACCCTACACATCGGTAGTAGTGTGAGATAGAAGATAGAACCCTCCGCTTGGAACTTGGAACCTAAGAAAAGCCGTCATACGAAATTGAAGCAGCAGTCCATTTCACTCTCAATTAACAGCGATACTGCACGATCACTCAAAGTCATCACTTCATTTCTCAATTTTATTTACAGCAAACGATAACATAGGCGGAGTGTTTTCTCGAGTTGTTAAAGCATTTCGCATTGCACATTTCTTAAGTGAAAAAGGTTTTGGTTTGGGAAATTATCTGATTTTGAATTTTTTTAAGAATTAATAAATTATTATGCCAGTTTATCTCTGCAGACCAGGCATAAATAAACCCGATAGCTGGCGACATGGTATGGAGGTATGGCTTTCACCTCACGGGTCACATGAAGATCAGGAGGATGATGACAACAGCATGGACGCCCGTCCCGTACCGAACATTGCCAAGGGCAGTGTTGCTGGGTATATTGTCCGTCGCATACGTCACGCTGAAGTTGTCCTAGCTGATGAAGTATCCGAGCAGTATGGAAGGTACTGGTTGAGGCTTCGTTGGCCCGGACCGAATGGCGGATTTGCTGGATATGTGGATGCTGGCCCTGTAGTTGTCTCAGATCAAAATAATGAAGCTGAATTTGATAGAAATGATGTGTATAATTCAGTGGAAAAAAATAAAGAACTTGGTGCAAGTGAGAAGTTGACACCACTTTTATGTCGGGCTACGAGCAAATATTATCCATCCACTGATTTTTTCAAATTGTTGGGAATGTATGACGATGGATTGAATTTGGACGACAATAATGTAGAGAATAATGGCACTGGTGTCGACGTCGCGGAAGAGACATCTACTCCAGGGCTATTAGGAGCAGCTGAAGCTGAAAATACGGACGTGGAGGATGAAGATGGAGTAGTAGGTGGAGGAGAAATTAAACAAGCACTTATGCCCATGACAGAACCTGTATTTTGTCGCATCTGTCGTGAGGGACTGCACGATGTCGAATTTGATACGTTGCCCGACGTGGGAGTGCCTCAGGCAACAACAGATGTGAAACAAGCTAGCAGTGAAGGAAGTTTGTATAGGAAAGAAGGTAATCCTGAAAAACAGGCGAAAACACTCATCAAGAAATTCCAGTCGCATCCGCTATCTGAGAACCCATTGATGTCGCCATGTGAGTGTTCGGGAAGTATGGCTTTTGTTCACCGGCTTTGTGTCGAAGAATGGCGCTGTAGATCGAGGCATCCAGCTGCAAGAAATGGACTCAATTGTGAAACTTGTGGTGGGGACTATGCGCTTCCTCCCCCTCCAATCAGACCACAGGACGAGGTTGGAGCTGACGGCGCAGGAGGAGGTGGTGCATTTGCTGAAGATGATTGGGTCGATGCAATGCCTGCGCACGTTCTTGCTGCCTTAAGACGTCCTCATCCCTGGTGGCGTTTCTGTGCTACCGTAGTGAGGCGCAAATGGTTGAGGCCTCTTGCTCCAATCATTTGTAGCCCGATTGTTGCTACCTACTGTCGATGCCGTCGCATGTTAAAGAAACGTGGTGTCAGTCGTCGTCGCTGGGCATGTTCTCTATGTAGGAGAAGAGCACGATGGAAGTGCGTGCGCTGCCTCCGGAGTTATTACTGTTCAAGGCAATGCCAGAATGTTAGTTGGCATATTATGCATAAGCATATGTGTTATAAACCGTCCAGAGTGTGGTGGTCATCTGTGGTGTACGGTGTTCTAATCGTCACACTCTTTCCTGGAATTTGGCAAAACCCATTTGTGTATTGGACCGTTTTAATTAACATGATGACTGGTTTCCTTTTGTCGAGTAACTTGGCCGGAAGCATCGCTACAATAATGAAGAAAGTATTCCGAGTAGACTTGCGGGGACGTTGGTATGGACTCTTCTTGTTTTCTTATTCGTTTTCAAATATTTGTCCTCACAATACGACAACTTTTGTAGCCTTGAGTTTTCTGTCGTTTTGACCACCCTTGGTATTGGTTTTAACAACTGGGGTGTAATTTGGGGATTTTTCGGTCACCCTGAACGATGTATCGGTGCATTCGGTGCTCCTTTCAAAGAAGATCTAGTGTTTCCACCAGTTGTCCATTTATATTCTAAGACTATCTTAGTTCAGATTGCGTCGTTGTTGAAGGGATTCGATAGATTGGCTACAAGTATTGTTGCTGAGCCAAAAGTTTGTAATCAGCCGTTATTCAAGGAGAGCGGCGGCACTATGTGTTTCGTGACACCAAATGACGCGAACCCATTTTTCCTAACAGAAGCAGGAGGGGAAACCTGCGTCAGTGATATTCATGTCTCGGTGTGCCTTTACGTCTTGACTGCAATTTTTATTTTCATCGCTTATGTACTGAAGAAAACGGATCGTCGTGCACGTGTGGCCGTTGGAAGACGGCCACATTTAGACTGAAGACTCTATACCAGCAAATTATCCCGATACTGTACACATAAGCAAGGCAATAGCTATGTTGTGATGTGTACGCTTTTCATCGTTTAAGGCGATTTTATCCGTTTTTGCGAAAATAAGTACGCTTCTAGAGCGTACACAATGTATACCTACGGGTGGTGTAGCTGTCGTCATGTGGAAGGTGTGGTTGTTAGATTGGAGTTAATTACTCTTGTAGGAAGTGTATTATATCTTTATTTCTGAGCATGAACTATCGTTTCCTCTCTTTGTATTTTCGTTGGTATCCCGCATCTAATACAATAATGTTTACCCGCTACATCATATTGTGTAATTTTGCCACGTAATTTTAGACTACGGCTTACTTCAGGCTTACTTCATACGCCTTCTCATTTTGGTTCTACAATTACTGCAACATATATTGTCGTTGTCGTGAAGGCTAGAGTGCAAGGTACTATGAATAATGTTAACTCTAATGTATGCGTTAAGTCCATGCATGTCGTTCGTGTATAGCATGTATGTATCCCTAACTTTCGCAATCATATATGGAATATCCTAGATGAATTTTAAATCCATCCATTGGGAATATAAGACGTTACGTAGAAATTGTAATGCATGAGAACCAATTCAATGCCACCACAGGGATAGGAAACTAAGCATATAAATTAATAACGTATGGAGATGCTATGCTAATTCACGACTCGCCCACACATCAATATAGTCGAACATCGAAGAATCCTAAAGGAAGGAAGGTGAGTTTACCGAAGCATTTGACTTTTGAGTTTGAGCCTTTCAACTACGTCCTTCGGCAAGGCATAGACAGGATCAATGGAACGATAGGATGATTCCAGTTTTTGTAAATGTCCCATGAGCGACAACCCACATATTCCAAAAAATGTATGGTAGACGTCGGCCATGTCATCGGGACGATCAGCTATCCCTCCATCCTCATCATCTTGACATTTCAATATAAAGTCGACAAGCTTCGTGCAATTAATCCAATCAACTCTACCAAGTATGGATAGAACAGACAAAATCCACCATGAATAACAAACGTCAGCCTGCTTTTCAGGCCTTCCATTCAGACCACCACTGTCGCACTGTCTTTCGCAAAGCCACCATGATAATAGTTCTGCGTCAAATGTATCCAATGCATTCGCAAGGCTAAGCATGAAAATTAATCGTCAGATATTATGACAAAACTCGATTATATACCGCCTAACACTTACGACAAAGCTCCAATGCAGCAAAATATCTGACCAGCATGACTTTCTGCGCCAGGAATGCATCCGAATCCACCATCAAAATTGCGACATGAAACAACATATTTTGCTGCTAAATCAACATCGATCATAGGATCATCAGTCATTTGTTCGTTATGCTCTTTTTCATTACAACGTTTATTCAAGAGGCCCAGTATTGATAAAGTAGAGAGGGCACAGTAGCTAAATCTAGTGTCGATTTCTCCCCACACATCGCCTGCAAACGAACCATCAGCTTGTTGCAATGAAGCGACGAATGTACCCACCTTTTTTTTATCCAATCGTTCGTCATCGAGTCTGCTCGCCATGGCCAATATTTGCACAGCCGAAAGGGTATAAAGAAGATGCGCATCATGACCAATGTTTCCACCAAATCCACCAACATTAGAATCGTAACACATAAACACCCAATCAACTATCGACGGACGAGTTTCATTCAATGGTTTGTTCAATCCCATCATTTCATCAACTTCTTCTTCAGATTTCAAAATTGATAATGCAGCCAAGGACCAATAAACACCACTAAGTGATTACCAAATCACATGAATATATGAATGTTTAAGTATATGTATCAAAGAAAAGTAAATGTTAATCAACAGCAATGTAATGCTTTAACGAGAAATCAATAAATGTAAAAAGTACACTGCAAGCAGCAAAGTCCAACCTCATTCTCAAATGCTCCGTCACACTCCCCTCGTAAGAATTCTTCGCGTCAAGCTTAGACGCTAATGATGTGATGTACGAAACATGACGTGCATGGTAAAATGGGACATCATCACCCATTATTACTTTTAAAATTGATTATTTGTGATCGATTAAGTGTTGTTGGGTATTTTTTAGTTTGTTATTAGGTTTGGTGCGGCGCATACAATACGCGGCAGGGACATACTTTGTTGAGGAGAAGAGAGAAAGGCCATTTCTAACTATTTTCGTGATTTGCATTTTTGTCTTGATTTTGTCACAGTTCCAACGATACCAGATACAACACATAGGTAAAGAGTAAAGAGGTGTCAACTGTCAACTGCCAACTGTCAACAGCCAGCTGGTTGGCTGTTGACTGTGAACAGCCAAACAGTCACAGCCAACAGCCTACTGGTTACTGGTAGGCCTTGACTGTCATGAAACAGTCACAAACAGCCGTCACGAAAAAAAACACCATAAAAACTGCTTCTACTCCTCTTCCGAACCTGTAACTGATGAAGAGGATGAGTTGTAACTACAAAGTAATTTATACCTGGTACAAGAGTAGAAGTTAATAAAATAAAACGATACATAAAGAATCATATGAATGTAGCGAGAAGAAAATTAGCGTAATACCTAACAACTAAAATATGATCTCTCATATATTTGAAGATTCAAGCTGAGTTTCCAATACAATTGATTTAGCCGAATGACCAACATAAGTTCCGAACCTCGTTAACATAAAGAATCATATGAATGTAGCGAGAAGAAAATTAGCGTAATACAGTTCCGAACCTCGTTGACATAAAGAATCATATGAATGTAGCGAGAAGAAAATTAGCGTAATACCTAACAACTAAAAAAAGAGAAATAGTTTAAAAAAAATGATGGAGTGTGCTATATGCTATATGCTTCGATGATTTAAAAATTGCTAGCAAACAAAAGATAATACGCGAGTGATATGGGCTGAAAGTAATCAAGAGTTATCCACTTAGGGATTGATACAGCATTTGCTGTGCATATAAATATGCGGAGTCACACTGGTGGAGCAATGTCGTTTGGACGAGGTATGATTCATTGCAAACCAACGCCCAGCAACATTTAAAAAAGTCCTAAAATCGATTTTCTCATCATCAAAATCGTTAGAAGCTCAAAATATCCAGATTGATGACAAATAACATGAAAAAGCTGACAGCAAATATAGCTGATCCCCACATTAAAATGTTTTCAACTACCGTATATGTCATTCTTATTCATAGATAATTGGTACTTTGGAAGAAAGCAGTGAAAGAGTAAAACAATTTATAGCTATTAGGATTGGGTCCCAATCGTGATCATGAAATAGATACATAAACTTCAATCATTGGTATTGCGAATGTTACGTACCTTTCGTATTGTAACTTGAAAGACAATGTAGACACATTTTTATGCCTTTTCATCATATGATCATATCCTTACATTCGACTTGGGTAGAGTTCAACGCTCATCAACTTGTGGAAGCGGATACTTGTACTACCCTTCTAAAATGTTCCAAAGAAGGGAAGATTCGTTGGTGTACCCTGTTCGTCGGCCAGTTGGTCGCAAGTTCTGGCGCACAAAACCCTCTTTAATTCCTAAATTTAGAACCTGCCAACATTCGTTTCCGTAACAATCATTAGAGAGTCTGAATTTCAATTGAAATCGATTTTAGATGATCATCATTTCAACATATTTGAGGATAGCAAGGGATATATTGGGCAAGAATCTATTGAATTTAAGATCGATGAAATGCGGAAAGTCAAGAATGTTGCATCCGTAGTTTCTTTCATGATCATGTCTTTCAACGATATACAAGCAAAAAGTAGTCTCTTATATCTGTAATCAAAGGATGTGCTCCTCTTCCAATCTACGCTTTTTGTAGAAATTATCTTGTCACCCATGATGTACCAACCCATTCGTGGTGCATTTTGCTCATTCTTTTTCAGGCGGGACTGATTGATTTCGAGGTATTGGATTGTTATCAGACACACACGTATTCGTTCAAATGCATTTTTGTAGCTTAATCGTATGCGATTGTCACAAGGAAAATTGCGATTCCGATATGTATGTGTTGCTCCTGGTATTAGATGCTTCAATATGCAATAAAAATATGGACATGTATTAATAAGTGAAGATAGTACTTACGATAATATCAATTAGATGGCTCACCGAGGAGTGAATTCGCCGTTTTACACAAATTATTACTATCAGTTGCAGAGCATCGAGGGATTTTTATGACATTTACGTCACATAGATCCAATGACGAATAGTTAGAAACAAATTTGAGACAAAAGGAAAATGAGGAGCATCCCAGCGGTTGATGATGCGTTGATAGTAGCCCCGGTAGAAGCGTTATTACTATAACAGCAAAAAGAATTTTCAAAGGCAATTCTTACAACATTTGAACCTCTTCCATTGGTACCATCACTCGTTACAAGCAAACGGCCACACTCGTCAAAATCTACATCCACCGGTCGATAACCACTGTTCCATTTAACTGAAGTTTCAGAACTATTACGATAGAGCAAGTCAATAGGATCAGTTGCGTTTACGAAGCCATCTTTTGTCATAGGTACATACACAACCTTGTAACCAGTCGGTATATCTCTATTCCAGCTCCCATGAAACGCAATAAAAGCGTAGCCGTCCATCGATTCTGGGAATGCACCGCTACATCCCTCTGAACGCGTCGACGTGTAATTATAAAATACTATGCCCAATGGCGCGGAATGTGCTTGCATCGATAATTCAGAAGGAACTCGATTGTTGCGGCACTCCGCATCTGAAACAGGCTTTGAAGGCCATGCCCATTGCGTTCCACGTCCGAGAGCAACCGAATCATCTAATAGATATTCCGACCAGCAATCTGGATAACCCCAATGTGATCCAACCATTGACTCAGGAAATCTGTTGAGTTCCTCGCCTGGATTGTCGTTGTGAATATCTCCTCCGAGATCTTCCCTCATCAATCTGTCGGCTCCATTCTCTACACCCCACAAAACGCCGTGGCGATCAAAGCCAAGTCCGACTTCATTCCGAAGACCGTCTGCAAACACTTCTGCCGTTTGGAAATCCAATGGAAGACCATTAGAGCCTCCATCCCCATCATTACCTGGTAAAACTAACCGTCGTATACGAGACCGATGCGAATCCTCGTCGACATTACCGGCCGAGCCTACTGAAATGTACAGGCGCCCTTGATCATCGAAAATCAATGTGCGAGTGGTATGACCATTCGGAGCACCGCCTTGACCATCCTTGTCTACATTCACAACGACTGTCTCTTTTTCTTCGTCATAAACCGAACTTTGTCCCAAATCGTATCTCCATCTCCAAACTACTGCATCGCTGGACGTGTAAACATATCCATCCCTGTAGGCCAGACCATGATTTCCCCCTCGAGCTCCAATTGGCACGGCTTCGTCTGGAACGCCATCGCCATCCGAATCAAATACTCGCATTACCTCTCCATCATTTCCACGCTGAAACACTAAGAACTCATCCTTAGTTACGGATAAAATACTACGCGGACGATCCAGGGTCACCGGGATCACTTCGGCACAGAATCCCTCAGCCGTAGCAGCTTCTGCTAGCGGTATGTCGCAGTTTATCGTTGTGTTTCCCGTTTCGTTCATGATGCAAAAAAAAGAAGGTCAATGGGACTCTTAAATTTTCAGCAGGCAATTATTTTGGAATCAATTCAACATTAATTAGAGCTTCGTCTTGCCTCGTTATTTTTTTTTCAACTGTATACTTATTTTGTGAACTTCTTTGTGAGTGTTAGTTTGGTTTATTTGCTAGCGACCCCTTGGATCCCACTTAATCTGAACTCGTGTACCCTCTCTCACACACTCGCTCTTTTTGTTATGGAATCGAATTGAATGGAACGGAAGGAAAATAGGAAAGATATTTTTAGATTCGAAGACAACCAAAGCTAAACAACCAAAAAAAATAGACTTGTGTCCCGTCCCGGCGGGAATTGACCTCGCCGGTACGGGATCCCGGGTGTTACTAGGTAAGGAACCTGTACTACATTGTACGAGGAAAGACTAGAGGTGTCAACGGTAGTTGAGAATTATATACGGTACGTCAACGGCAAACGGCGATATTTTTTAGCTGTTAACTGTTCGTTGACGGTAGTTAACGGTAATGGGCTCTTCAGTGGTATACGCAAGTGTGTCAATGATTGAAAATTTGCGGTTGATATTAGGATTTGTTGTGGTCGTGGAGAGCAGTAAGTGGTGAAATATCATCGATATAACAATAAATATGTCTAGGTCATCGATTTCAACAATACATTATGCAAATCCATCACTCCTTTTCCCATCACACCCCTTGTATAAACGGCGTTACATTCTGAGAAAGCAGTGGAAAATGGCTATATTTATTTCACTTCATCCATATTATTATAAAGGAATACCTGTTTCTGAATTGATTCTCCAAGAAGGCTCGACCTTTTTGCAGTGTCGACTAAACCGCGAATAGAAAATACCCGCTCACTAGGATTCGAAGTTGCCGGAACTGACAACCACTTTCTTGCTACTCTCGCTACATTTGGAAAATTGAACCGTTTTGCTTTCCACCACATCAATGGATGATCCATATCATTTAAAGTCTGAGTTTCGATCAAGAAGGCATTGACCTCATGTCTTACCAGATTTCGATGTTTTTCCTCGTCATCTTCAGTTAACCTTTTCTCTGATGTATGCAAATCTTCACTATTTTTTTTAATCCGATTTTCGAGGAGCAATAATTTCAAATGTAAATTCATCTTCGTCATCATCAACACTCTCTTCCTCACTTCTTGATTTATTACTATCATCTTTACTTGGACTCATCTTCTCCAATGCAATAATGGTCAACTCTTGAACCTCCAAAATAAGCTTTTCTTCAGCATAATGTAATTCATCGTTGCTCTTCCAATGGGTTGACTTCTTCCCAAAACGAGGATCTAGTAAAGTCAACCAAAGAAAGTTATCATACAGCCCACTGAACCTCTGTTGGAACTCTTGCAATATTCCGGACGGCGTAATCTCGATGGCGTGAAAAGACGCAATGGTTCTTCTTCTGCGATGATGTTGCTGTCGGGGTTGGACAATGGTTCTTCTTCTGCGTTGGGGTTGGATGTTTGATTGCAATTTGTAATAATAAAAATATGGTTGAGATAACTACGCCGCGAGGATGTTACACACTACACACGATACTTACGGTAGAAGTTAATAAAATAAAAGCATACAGTTTAAAAAATATAAAATAAGATAGAGTTTTCTACGTACTTTGACGTACATGTAAACTTGTTTCTAGACGTTAATAATCCTCTTATACGAATTGGCAGGTGCTCTAGTGCTCTAAACATGCTAAAAAGCTTTGATACGATGAATTACCGTTGACTACCGTCAACTAACAGTTGACGGCCAAATTTTTTGACGGTTTGACGGT
>Ga0209092_10005472_pt1 | contig 10283 bp, 9 predicted proteins | sample FraStrMetagenome_FD_187446 | JGI IMG/M metagenome (GOLD analysis project Ga0209092, IMG submission 187446) | Marine eukaryotic phytoplankton communities from Arctic Ocean - Fram Strait ARC3M Metagenome (SPAdes) (version 2) | ecosystem: Environmental > Aquatic > Marine > Oceanic | place: Fram... | reverse complement strand
TATTTCGTTTGGATCTAATACTGCCATTTTATTTTTTTATTTTATTATAAATATTTATCTTTTTAATTCTTACGCTGGAAATGTTGCTCCAGTTGGTAGTACATTGAAATCTAGGATTACAAATTCTGCTGTTTTTGTTGGTTGTAAGAAAATCTGACCTACTAACTCATTTCTATCTATTGTAGATGCCGTGTTATTAGTATCATCCATTACTACTTTAAAAGCATATAATCCTTGTCTTTGTTGTACTCCTTCTAAATATGGGTTAACTACACTTAAGAAGTTATTTCTTGTAGCAATTGTATTTTGTTCAAATACTAAACCATCAGCTACTCCAGATATAAATCCTTTAAGGGAAATTAATAGTCTACGTACATTTACTCTATCTAAAGCACTAGCACGTTTTTGTAATGTTTTTTGACCAAATACAACTACTCCTGATTGTGGGAAAGTTGCTAATGGGTTAACGTTTGCTTCATATAAAGTATCTCTATTAGTTGCAGATAATTTTCTTTCAGCTCTAACTACTTGACCTAAAGCTCCTCTAGTTAATCCAGCAGGTGCAAACCATGGTTCACTTGAAGCGTCTGTAAATACATACACTCCAGGAATTACAGTTGAAGCTGGTGAATAAACTAATTCACCTGTTTGTGGATCGATCATTTGAACCCATGGCCAATAAGTTGCAGCATAACTGTTATCAAATGCAGAAGCTGCTTGTGAAACTGATGCTATTGAACTACCATATTTTACTAAATCTAGTACTGCGATTGTATCGCCTCTTTGGATTGTATTTGATAATAAAGATGTTGTTTGAGTTGCGTGAGTTGCGTTAAGTAACCCAGGAGCACTAATAACATTATATTGGTATTCATCTATATTTCCTAATAAAGCAATCGCGTTATCATAATTACTACCAGTTAACCCTTGTGTATCAAATGCAGCACCATCTCCTATGTTTCCATAAAAGTTAGCAACACGTCCCGAGGTGGCAGTTGTTATATTTTCTCCACTAGCTCCATTAAATGAACCAGAAGATACTGCTGGTAAAGAACCTGTAAATTGAGCTTTTGCTTGACCATTATTATCGAAATAATTTGGTGTTTTTAAATTTACTGATTTTACTCTTACATATCTTGATAAATTAGCATAAGATCCTGATTCTTGAATAAAGTAATCTGATCCTTCATTAACTAAATTTTTATTAATGTCACCAATTTGTGCTGATATATAATTTGGTTGATATGGGTCTAGTGATAAGTTATTATATTGTTCTAATACTACTTGTTGGTTTGTATTATCATTACCTCTACGAATAATTAAACTAAATGTTCCTGAAGCTGTATTTACTGAAGGAATTGACCAACGAACATTTTCTGCTGATCCTGTTGATAAAGCACCACCTGTTAATTCGGTTGTACCTGTATTCATTACTGCTCCTTCTGAAATTGTTTCTAATTCAAAAGGTGTAACATCATCTGATAAATTAGCAGCAACTAAAGTTACTGTAAAAGTTCCGGCAGTTAAATCTGCTGCTGTTACTGTAAGTACTACATCTGTACCTGCTACTCCTCCTAAAGCTGTTTGTATATCGGCTGCAGACCAAGTAAATGTATCATTTACTTTAACTCCTTCTCCAGCTGATGTAGCTGCAATTGCTGTTAAATTTGAAGCACCTGCTCCACCTGCAAACGTTAAAGACCAATCTTGACCAGTTGCAGTTGTGCTTGTTGTTGATGAAGGGGCAATTGTAGTTGTTCCTTCATCATAAGTATCTGTTGCTGCAAATCCAGTTGATCCTAATAAACTAGTTGTTACAATTGGTGAACCACCATTATCGTTTGTTGAAAAAGTTAATGTATCTCCTAAATTGTACCCTGTACCCGCTGTTGAAGCTGTTATTGCTACTGGTGCGCCAGCAGATGTATCTAATTTAAATGTTGCTCCTGTTCCACTTCCATTTGTTGTAAATGTAGCACTTGTATAAGTTACTGCACCCGAACCTGTAAAATCTGAACCAGCATCAACACCTGCAGCAAATAAAGCTGCGGCATTAGTAGCTATATCATCACCTGTACCTGTTTTTAATTCTGAACCATCTACGGTGTTAATAAATGAACTTGTAGCAGAAGTAAAGGTTTCTGGAGTTACTCTAGTAACTAGTAAACTTGTTCCACCACTTTGAAAATAGTTATTCGCTGCTAATGAAGTCAAATATGAATAAGCAATGGATGCACTTTGTACTGTAGTACCAAAAATTGCTGTATATTCACTAAAAGAGGTAACCAATGTAGGTACTTCAACAGGTCCTAAAGCAGCTGGTCCTATAATAGCAGCACCAATTTCTGCGGGTTGTTGAGTAATAAATGATTGGTCGTTTTCTCTAGCTAATACACCTGGAGATAATAATGTTTCTGCCATCTTTATATGTTATTTTTAATATTGTTTTATTATACATATTAAAGACTTTCTCAAAGAACTATTTTAGTTTAATAAATTCTCCTTTTTCTAGGTCAATATTACCTTCTCCATACTTTTCTTGTAATTCTTTACCTGTTTTTTCTTGGTCCTGGAGGAGTGATTTATAGGTATTTTGGAGGTCGTGTTTTTGATTTTCTAAAAAGGTTTTTCTAATTTCTATTTGCCCTAAAGCAAAAGTAATTTCGTTTTCTGATCTTTGGAAATCTTTTAATTGTTGTAACTCTTCTTGTAATAACTTTGTTGTACTCATTTTTTATTTTGTTTATAAATATTATTGTTCCTCTATTCTATTATAAATATCACTTTCTAATTTAGGAGTAAGGTTTATTAGTTCATTGTTATGATAATACCCTAAGTCTTCTATTTTAGAAAAATATATAATAAATTGTTTATAATTTAAAGTAATATCCTCTCCATTTACTCTTATCTTTATTTGATTTTCTTCAAAATTATTATATATAAAAACTTTATTTTTAGAAAAAAATAATTTGTATTGATCATTACTTTTATTATAATTTAATACATCAGGATTTCCTGTTTCTAATAACCCCACTATTTCAGTTTCAACTTTAACATAATTAAAGTTAGAAATTAAATGACCCCAATATGCCTCTGCATCTGAATATAATGATTGTTTTGTTATAGGGTCTGAATTAGTATATTCTTGTTTAGATATTATATTATTAATTTTATTAGCATTTTCTTTGCTTAAAATATTAAATAATAGGCTTGGGAATAAAGGAATATTAGTAGTAGGATCTCTAAAATCACTACATATAAAATCTTTTGGGTTATTAATCAGATTTAACACTTCTTTAGTTATTTCTATATCGTAATTTATAAAAGAATAGTGGGAATAATCTAAATTTTGACAAAAAGTAATAGCATTCTTTTTTAAATTAAAAACTGTCCACCCATAATCATCCCTCGTATGTAATATTTTTATTGGGGGTTTTTCACCACAGGGTGTACATTCAATATTAATTGTTTTCCAAAATTGCATACCTCTTTCAGGGTATTTTAATATTGGATTGCTTTTATCATAAACTAAATAATTTATATCCTTTTGAATTTCTAAAGGTAAAGGAGAATGAGTTGATACTAGTATATCATATTTATCTTTTAATGATAAAATCATATTAGATAATAAATCAAGTTTACTTTGTGTATCACAATAACATAGAATAATAACTAAATTTTTATTTTTCATAACATTATATAAGTAAAGGTTTTATTTTTTGTAATACTTGTTCTACTGAAATAGATTTTTGGCAAATATGCTGTTTAGGTGTGCCTTTATTTTCTGGACACCAATCCCAGTCCCCTGCATCAAATACATGAGTATTGTGGGTCCAACAATTGTTACATACGTTGTGGTTTTCAATTTTAGTTAAGTTATTAGGTATATCATACCCATAAGGGACAAAATTATTCACCATTATTGTATGTTTATTTAAAGCCCAGTTGATCCAAGATAACCCTGATCCTAGTCCTATAAATAAATCCGAATGGTATATGTAATTAAATAGTTCATCCCAAGGTAATTTTGATTTATCTATTATATTAGTTCCCTTAAAACCATTTAAAGTTAAACTAACTACTTTATAACCCTTAGAATGTAATATTTTAGCTAAATTTCTCCAATTTTCATGAGGCCATTCTTTTAACCCTGATGTTGACTGAGGTCCTATACAAATATATTTTCCTTTTATAGGTCTTTTATGTAGAGTAAAATTAATACCATGGTTTATAGGAGTATAAGGAATATTTAAAATATCACTTGCTGTTTTTATTAAAGGGATAGTATTTACCTGGTTAGGGTGGTCGGAGAAATTTTTCCATCCTCCTTTTTCATCTCTAAACCACCCAATTTGGAAATGGGCGTAACATGGATGGTCTTCTCCAGGACTTATAAACTTAATATCCTTATAAGAATTGGAATTTTGAAACCATTCATTATGGAATGTACTAACTATAACATTACATTTATATTTATTTCTAAATTCTATTATTTGTGGTGCCCATGCTAAGGTATCCCCTATAGATTTTGATTCAAATGATATTTTTACTGTTTTATTTTCTAAATTAAAAGTATGGACAATTTTATTATTTATTTTTATTATCCAAGGTATATTATAACTTTTGCTACATTTGGTCCACATATTATTACTAATAGTATCACTATGTATTACTTGGCCGGTAGATCCATTTATAAATTCAATAAAATATTTATCTTTATAATACCCCAATATCTCTACTTTAGGTCCTAAATTAAAACTTATTTCTACTTTATTTTTTGGTAAATTGTTTAATAAATTTTCTATTTCTTGTCCCGCTATCTTAGCTGCTTTGTCCCAAGTGAATTTTTTTCTTATTATTTTTGATTCTTTTAATGCTTGTTTTTTGTGATTTTTATAATTTTTAAAAGCATCTCTCATTACTTCTTTTAAATGGTTATAATCAGGATCATAAAATTCTCCTTCTAGCATTTCTTGTGAAAAACTACTATATTCTCCTTTTTTTGCTTTTGATGTAGATAGTATATTTACTGGTAATCCTAACCCATCAGCAAATTCTAATTGTGCACTACAGTTAGAATAAATAGAGGGTGTACCACAAGCCATAGCTTCAATGAGTGGTAAATTCCATCCTTCTGATCTTGCACAAGATAAAAAAACATGCCCCTTTTGTAAATACTTAATATATTCTTTTCTAGTTGGAAAGTGTTTTATTTTAATTCTAGGGTCATTTAAATTATAATTTTTGAGTCTATTTTCTGTTGATTTAAATTCATCTTTAGCATAGGGATTATCAATAGATACTATTAAATCAACGGGTTCATTCTCATTAAATTCTTGTAAAAAAGATTCTATAATCTCTTTAGTAGATTTTCTATAATCCCATCTACCAAATAAAATAAATTTAAACCTATTATCTTTATATTCTGGAAGGGTTGATTTATTATTGGGTTTAAAAATTGACCCATCTACAGCTTCAGGTACTACTTTTACTTTATGGGGTTCTATTCCTTGTTCTATAGTACATTCTCTCTGCCATTTAGAAGCTACCCAAACTTGATCAAAAGTTTTTAATTGATTAAAAAAATAATCGGGTTGTCTAGTAGTTTCCCAAACATTGTATGCTATTTTGGGCCCATCATAATTTTGATAAAAAAAATGATGGTCAGTTTCATTTAAAATAATATTTACATTATGTTCAAAATTATTAGAATAGTTAGAATAAAAGGGGTGATGGTTTAAATTTTTATTATTATCCCATAAAGATTGTTCTACTAATAATTTTTTATCCTTATTATCAATATAATCCTCATTATTATGAGGTTCATTATTAAAACCTACCCAAGATTTACCTACTGTAAAGTTTCTAACTTTTAAATTGTAATAATTAGAAAGTTCTCTATAGAATGCTCTTGTATGGTTAGCATAACCTGTAGTTCCTATATAACTACCATGAGCAAATATTTTTGGTGAATTTTTCATTTATATTTTATAACTGTGGTTAGTTTTTAATAACCTTAATATACAAAACCTTATTTAATAACCCCAATTATTCTTCTCTAGTTTGACCACCAGGAAAAGTTCTAATTCCAGGTTTAAATGTATCAACATTACTGGTGGTTTCAAAATTAATTGTAACTTTAGATTTGCTATTCCATTTATTAATTGAATTCATTTCTTTCTGGATAGTGTCGGGTATAATATAACCTCTTAACTGTATATTAAATGTACCCTTTACTAATCTATCCTTACCCTTTGTTAATTCAGTTGCTGTTGTAAACTGATCTATAAAAGCTCTAAATTTAAATCTTTCAGGATTACCCCAATAAGCATCAGAGGCATACTCACAAGCTTCAATAATTTTATTTAACTGTTCCATATAATAAGTTTGAATAATACAACTATATTCTAAAGTAACAAAATCGGGAACAGCAACCGCATAATGTTCTTTTACTGCTTTTTTATTGTTTAATACCGAAAAATTATTATAAAAATTATTAGGGCTATATTTTTTCTGGAATGAACTATATAGGTTTACTCCATTAGCATCTAATTTATTATAAACAGATCTATCTTTTGCTATTGAATCTCTTTTTACAACAATAATAGGTAACATTATAGCACCTTTTTTATCTCTATAATAACCATCCCTTTGAAATGATTTCCACCTTTCGGGAGATCCATAAATTATAGGTACATTTCTTCTTCCACCATTTTGATATACAAAAGGCTTAATAACTTCTTTAAAGTAATAAAATACAGCTTCATCTAAATCTTGAAGACCAATAGAAAAAGGTTTAGTACTATCATCTTTAAAACTTAATTTAGTTGATCTATTAAAATCAATTCCCGTTTCTGATTCATTTGGGTTAATACGAGCATTAGGATTACCTCTTTCAGTATCAAAAGCAGTTTGCTGTTCAACACTTAATTCTCTTTGGGTTTTTGGTATTGGTTTTCTAATTTTACTCATTACATTCTTTCTTGATATGGAGAAATTGCTACTTTATCTGCTGGTATATAATAGGTTGATATTAATATTGATAAATTACTTCCAAAATATTCTAACCCAGGATTTAATGGGTTTACATTATTTGGATAATCCGGGTTTTTACCTCCAAAGTATTGGTTTGCTACTGTACTTTGTACTCCATAATAACCTTCTTGGTATAAAATTATATCACCGACCTCAGGTACTACATCAGCATCTACTAAATCAGCCCTTAAGAAATAAAAATCTATGGGCTGGCTAAATTGGATTCCTTCTTCATCTTCCCCATATTCTTCATTTGATCTATTAATTAAAACATTGAATAAAAATGGGCCATTATAAAATTTAGAACCAGCAGCTTCGCCATATATATTAACTTTTGTTTCTTCTAATTTAAATTGATACAAAGCACATTGTTGAGTAATAATATTACCCATTAATTCTCTATTTAATTTTCTCACCAGAGAGACATCTCTCTGTCCTGTAAACATTGCCATATTATCCTATAAAAATTGTCCAAGGGACTTGTTGTAATTCTACCATTTTAGATTCTGCTTCTTGTGCTTTTCTTTCTAATAAAGCTTTTCTAGAAGTTTCATCAAGATAAGCTCTTAATCTTTCTATTAAAGCCGTTTTTTCTGCTGTAGCAGCTGCTAATAAATCTTGTTGGTTTAAGTTAACTTCAGCATTTGGGATTGGTATGCTTCCATATTTACCTCTAACATACCCTAACATTTCTTTAGCTATGGCTAAAGTCATTTCAAATATCCATTGTCTACCAATAGAATTAATTAAACTATAATTAGGATTTTTAAAATTAGCATTACTAATATTATTAACTTTATCTTCGGCACATTTTACAACACCCGAAGATCTATCATTGTTAAAAATATATTGAAACCAAATTTTTCCACTTTGTTCTGGGACGGGGAATACTTTAAGATCATTAGCATGTATTTCAAAGCTATAATTTGACCATCTAACTTGTTGGTTCATTTCAATAGATTGAATTACTTGCATATCGTAACTTAAGGGCATCATTAAGAACCCCATATCACCACCAAATCCTCCTACTCCAACTAAACCAGCAGCTATTGCTCCTCCAAACCCAAACCCATTATAAGGATCTAAATACAAATCGGATGCGGGAATTGGTTCTTGGTAAAATACACGTTTAATTTCTATTCCTTCGGAATAAGCAGACCCTGTAAACCCACTAGCAGTCAAGAATGTTTCAAAACTATAATTTTGTTGACCTTTAGTTAAATCAAAAGAACCTGAATACCAAGGAATTGTACCTCCTACTCCTGCTTCATCAGCATATTGTTGGGTTAATCGAACTATTGTTTTCATACTGGGAGTAATAATAGTTTCGTTTAATTCTTCAAATATAGAAAGACCTTCTAAATCCAAAAAATTATCTCTAACTATATAGGCCCATATTTCATTTCCATACATAGTTACTGCTTCTTCAAATGCTGTATAAAAGGACCCTGATTGTAATTCTATATCAACTAGGGGGTAACCCATTCTATTAGCACAAAAAACAGATACTTTATCTGCATCTCTTCTAAATTCAGCATCATTATCATAAAAACCAAAAGGTGTTTCTCCGGGTGCGAATGAACTTGAACCGTCCCAAATAGGTATATTCATAATCTATATTTTGTTATAAATATGAAAAAAAGGACTCATATTGAGTCCTTAAATTTTTTTATGTAAAGTATTAATTTAATTTCTTACTACCAAATATTTAGAACCACTTGTAGCATTACCACTTAACCATAACCTCCCAGATTCTGCTGGTTCTGAAGTTGGTAGATTATATAAGTAAAATTCTGTCCCATCAATTGATCCTGAAAATGAACCAGATAATGAGCCTGTTGCATTAGTAGATCCTGTAAATGAGCCTGTAAATGAGCCTGTTGCATCAGCAGATCCTGTAAAGGAACCGGATAATGAGCCTGTTACATCAGCAGATCCTGTAAAGGAACCGGATAATGAGCCTGTTGTAGATCCTTCAAATGAACCTGTAAAAGAACCTGTTACATCAGCGGATCCTGTAAAAGAACCAGATAATGAGCCTGTTATATCAGCAGATCCTGTAAAAGAACCAGATAATGAGCCTGTTATATCAGCAGATCCTGTAAAAGAACCTGTAAATTTACCATCGAACCCACCTGATATTAAACCATCAGCTTCAAGTGATAAAGAACTTGTAATTTGTCCTACTCCTGATCCACTTACAAAGACTATAGACCCATTACTAACAAACAATTCTTTCCAAGGTTTTTCTTGTGTACCTAAAGTTGCTTCAACTTCTGCAGGAATAATACTCCCGGAGAATAAAGAAGAGCCTAATACTTCAAGTGCGTTATTAGCCCCATCTGAACCTGAAATTATAAAGGGACCTGAAGATGCGGTTATTGCATGAGATCCTGTAAAGTATCTAAAATTATCATCTAGTTCGTCAATTGTTAATGCTGAACCTTTTACTGATCTATAAGTTAATGCCATTTTTTATTTAATTTAATTTTGTTATAAATATTAAGAAGAAGCTACAAAATATTCTATTTGGATATCTTTAGTATCTGCTTTTGCTTTTATTGAAGCTAAGGCAGAAAATGATGAAAAATATTGAATGTCAACATATCCTTCTACTGCATAATCATAATAGTCTGTTCCTTGTATTTGTGCGTTTGAAAACACCATTGATTTACCTGCATCTATTTTAAATAATGTCTCATCACCAGAACCATTATTAGTAGTGTTAGGTGAGGTTGATTCAGGACTATCTTGAATTAAGTAAAGAGAAACAAAATTAGATGAACATAAATTTGTAAATCTCATATATTTAACTGTATCTCTTACAAATGAACCTGCTACTTGTTGTTCTTCAGAATCAACAAATCTTAAAATTTCAACTCCACTACCACTAAATTTGGTAGATATAGTATCAACCCTTCTTACTGTTTGGGTAATGCCAGGAATGGTGATTTCGTTAATACAAATCTCCTCATTTTTATTAGGTAAGGTTATACTTTCTTGTATAAGTACTTTTAACGAACCACTAGTTATACATTGTGCCATTATATATTTTTATTATAAATATGATATTAGTTTTTATTATTATAATTATATGAACCAGAAATTGTAATACTTGCTCCTTTTTCTACCGCTTCATTGTAGTAGTTTATTAAATCTTCTACAATTTCATTTCTATGGTTAGTAGTTAAAGTAATTGCTTCTAAATTTTTAATTTTTCTAGCAGCAGCATATAGAAATTTAAAACC
>Ga0209092_10005471_pt1 | contig 10284 bp, 10 predicted proteins | sample FraStrMetagenome_FD_187446 | JGI IMG/M metagenome (GOLD analysis project Ga0209092, IMG submission 187446) | Marine eukaryotic phytoplankton communities from Arctic Ocean - Fram Strait ARC3M Metagenome (SPAdes) (version 2) | ecosystem: Environmental > Aquatic > Marine > Oceanic | place: Fram... | reverse complement strand
GAAAAATATTACCCTAAGTCAGCACCAATCGAGCAATGTTACCACCTCTTCATCATCACCGACTCATCGTGCTTGGTGGCATTATAAGGAAGCTGCCTGCCTCTTCCTCATCGGGATTCGCTTTTGCATCATCGTTACAGAAGAAGGCACACGAAGTTCTGAAAGGAGGTGCTAATAATCCTGGTACCGAGAGCAACAATACTAAAAGAAAAGATGCGTCGACGAACGTCATTAAGACTTCAAGTGTTGTCGATTCCAAGCCGGGTGGGAAGTTACCCGTGAGCAAAGCAAAATCAATCAATTCTGATCCTACAAATGCTGTGGATGTGACACCCCTTCCTTCGAAAAAAACGGACACAAATGGGATGCTATCGGCCCCTCAAATGAATCTTCATGAATTTGCACCGCGAATCTGTGTTATTGGTATTGGTGGGGCAGGAGGTAATGCATTGAATAATATGATCGCCAATCGGCTTTCGGGAGTTGATTTCTTAGCGTAAGTTAAATAAATAATGCCAACTCAACAAAGTTGCTAGAACGGCAATATTGAGATAAATAATATATTCGATAATGACTGTGAACTAACCTTAAAGAACAGATTAAATACAGATGCGCAGCATCTAAATACAACGTTAACAGATAACCGAATTCAATTGGGAACGACTATTACTGATGGTTTGGGATGTGGTGCGAACCCAGATGCCGGCAGGGCTGCTGCAATGGAATCAACAGAGGAAATTATGGACCGTATTGGTGATGCGCACATGTGCTTTATTACAGCAGGAATGGGTGGTGGAACGGGAACTGGAGCAGCACCAGTTGTCGCAGAGATGTGTTTCAAAAATGATATTTTGACGGTTGGTGTTGTTTCAACCCCTTTTCGATTTGAGGGGAAACATCGTATGAGACTTGCGAATGAAGGCATTAGTAGATTGAAACAAGTTGTAGACTCTATGATTGTTGTACCAAATCAAAACCTTTATCGAGTCATCACTGAGAAAGATTCCCTTGTTGATAGCCTCTCGTTGTCGAATAATATTTTACTTGATGGAGTCAGAAGTATCACTGACTTGATGACGAAGCCGGGCCTTATCAATGTAGACTTTGCAGATGTGTGCGCTGTTATGCATGGTATGGGAAACACAATTATTGGAACAGGAGTTGCTTCAGGTGAAGACAGAGCAGAAAAAGCCACGCGAGACGCGTTACATAATCCTTTGCTAGACGACGAACTGAATATAATTTCAGCCAAGGCACTTTTGGTAAATATATCAGGTGGAAAAGATTTGTCGTTGCACGAACTCGATAAAGCCTCTACAATTATTACAGATATGCTCGATGAAGAGTACGCGAACATTATTTTCGGATCCGCCTACGACGATTCGGTTGACGGTCAAATAAGAGTGTCACTAGTAGCCACTGGCGTAGATGGCGATAGTGCATACAATGAAATTGCACCGCTAAACAAATAATTTGTTTTTATTTCTCAACTGTGTACTTGATTTTTTAAAATCTTCTCTTGTAACTGTTATAGATCGGTCACTTGTTCGGAAGAGGAGAATAAGTAATAGTTACCGAACCGAAACATTTTGACCGCTTCCGGCGACCGAAAATAGGCGATAAAATATCTTCGAACTGAAGATGATTAAATATATTGATACCAAGGTTACAAAACCGTCCAAAAGTGAACAGGACACTCGCTTCCTTATGTCAAGAGGAGAAGGTAGCTTCAGTGAATATAAGCGGGACAGACGACGGATATTCCCCAATGACGTAAGACAGTACAGGTCGGAGTTATCCTGAACTAATACAGCTTCAGTGAATCTGAGCAGGGTAGAGAGTTGTGACATGAGCAGAATACTGGACGATAACGATCTCATTAGTATGGTAGATGACAATGCGAAAACAATCCTGCGACAAATGGTGCGTCGCAACCGTTGTGGTCATATTTCATGCGAGACCGGATATTGTTGTATATGTATATAGCATTCTTTCGACTCCGGATAGATGTTTCGTAAATTTGAAAGAAGTATCAATGAAAGGACAAAAATATAAATCCATAGCGCGAAGAGATTGCGCAAATTTGTAGGATAAGTCGCAAAAGCAATCGTATCCCAACCGAATGCTAATTGATCAGGAGAAGTTCGTAGCGTTTTATGTGGTATATTAGACGAAGTAAACACGCAATATATTGAAAGATACCACAAATAGAAGCATCGTGAAAGGACGACAATATAAATCCATAACGCACAGCAGTTTTGAAATAGTTTCATGGACACGTTTAATTTTAGCACTGGACTACCGGTAGATAATTTTTATGGTTGTCGCCTTGGCTTCTATGCCATAACTTGGAAGCAACTGATAAAATTCGGATGTAAATGTCTTCTGAGGACTTCGATTCATACTCATGCAGTTAGATCCAACGAAATCCTCACGGATCTGATGCTCATTATTAGCGTTACAGTCATCGTCCAAAGAAATGAGAATGGACACATCCCCAAAGACGTTAGAACCCATAACTTGATGTAAGGTGACTACTTTGCTTATTAGATCTCTTGTGTTACGTGTTTGTGTACTAAATGTTTTTACATGTTAATCTTCTACAAACGAAGTCCATAGTTATTGTTTCGAAGGTGCGTTGAATGCCAGGATAATTGAGAATAATATGATCCCATGTATGATGACCAAAGGCGACAAGGGATGAAGAGTATTGTAGAATATTAATGTAATATCATGAACAACCTTGATTACAAACAATTTTGGCTTATTGCACACTCCTTGTTGTAGTTCGTTGTCGTTGGCTTGGGGTTTATACTTATAGTGAAGTCGAAAAAAAATTAATCTAATTCGTCAACATTATATTTCTTCAATTGATTGCACATCATCGTTGATAATTGACAACTGTATTGCCTATGTCGGGCATGTAGATGATCTCATAATCATAGTCTTAAAGGCGTCTTCCGTGCTATCATGTAAAATGATATCATGTAATACTGTTTAAACTTTACCAAGGTAATGAACAATTGTAGAGAGGTCGACAGAAAACTAGTCTAATTCGTCAACATTATTTATTTCCTCAATTGATTACACATCGACATTGATAATTGACGACTGATCATATTGACTTTTGACTTTTGTATTGTCTTTGTCAGGCGTATAGGCCTCATAATCATAGTCGGCCTCTTCCACATTAACAAGTAGTATGATATCGTGCCAAGGCGATGGACACAATATTAGAAGGAGAGGTTTGGGAAGAACTTCATATTGCCAATAAATCTGAATATCTTCGAAGGCATCAAAAAGCTTCATGATCCTTCTTTGGAAAATGTTACTGCTGCAAGGCGTGAGCCCCTGGGGCAGATGATCATATAGAATCTGCGTCTTTTGTCTGTTACTCGAATATTGTTGGGGTAAAGAACCACACACAAGGTTGGAGAGAATATAAATCATGAGAACTGTCACTGATTCGCGTTGTAAAACCAAACTGCTCAATACCTGGTGGAGTGTAGAGCTTGTCCCATTGAGAACTTCTTGGAGGATCACAAATAGTAGTAAGACCGTAGTTTCGATGAATAATATTTATACAAATAAGTAGCTTACGAGCGTAGTTCCTACACTTGTCAAAGAAAGATACTTTCTGTCACATAATAGCAATAAATGAACACACTGTTGATATTATGAAACAATGGATTTATATGGAGTCATAAAGTTTTACAATGAAGAGATTTCATAATGATATCAAGAACTATATCCTTGGTCGGACCCACCTATCTAATTTACAACACACTCCTGTTGATATTTAATCAATAATAATCGATGAGAACCATATCCTTGGTCGGACAACATACAAACATCACTTCGTTTCACAAGGTCATGAGCCCATTCCATAACTTTTTTCACATGGGAAGTTGGCGGTCTACAGTGGTGTTACCAAATCCTTCGTATAGCTCACTCTTCCCCTAGTAAGAACTTCGTCGACAAATCAGCTACTCTCCCCCTACTAAGAACTTCGTCGACAAATCATCCCAGAATAATATTAAATGATTTACATATTTTGTAGTAGTGATCATCACAACTATCTCGTTTTAGAAATTGTTTATACTGATTCCTATCCACCCCACTAACTGCAACGCTACACCATCAACTTGACGTACAATGTGCACAACCACATCGATCTTTACCTGCAGGAATGCCTATGGGACATGACGGTCCCTCCTTGCCGCTGGTCCTACTATCCTGTCCACCCCACTACTTGCAATGCGACATCACCTTGAAGTAAAATGTGCACGACCCCGTCGACCTGTAGGAATGCCCCTAGGGCATCTACGACAATCGCTGCTCGCTATAAAGCTATAAAACCATCAGTCCATCGGTAAAGATTTTTGAAAAGGATACGCGTTAGCAAACGATAGAATGAATGATGCACTATCCCGTCGACCCGCGGGAATGCCCCTGGAGTATCTACCACGATCGCTGCTCGCTATAAAGTCATCAGTCCATCGGTAAAGCATTTCGAAAAGGATACGCATTAGCACGACGATAGAATGAATAATGATACACGACCTCATCGGCCCGTAGAAATGCCCCTAGTAATTTGTTGAGACGACGAAAATCGCAGACGAGGCGAAAGGTACCGTTTTCTTTGGAACGAGAAAGGAAGGCATCCACGATGATCGCTGCTCGGTATGGGGCCATCAATCCATCGGTAAAGGTTTTCGAAAAGGATACGCATTAGCACAACGATATAATGAATGACACGATCCCATCGGCCCTAGGAATGCTCCTGGGGCAAATTTGACGATCGCTGCTCGCTGTGGGGTGGAGCCATCAGTCCATCGGTAAAGATTTTCGTAAAGGATTTGCGTTATCAAACGATAGAATAAATGATACACGACCCCATCGACCTGTACTTTGCATTCGGTCTTACGTATATGACACTTTGGCGTTACAAAAGAATGTACTAATGAGATGCTAGTAGATAAAAGGTCTCCTCGTCGTCATAATAAACTACCCCTACATCAAACCAGGAGTGATCAATTCTGGATTGCTACTAAACTGAATGCACGGTATTCCTCCTTTCGAAAAGAGGCGAAATTTTTTAGTGATAGAAGGAGATTGTTCATTAGAGTGTATCTAAAAAGTGAGATTGCGTTATCGTTTAGGAAAGACGATTTCTATGTGAAAATTGTTACTCTATTTGGCTAAGGCAAGCACGTATGCTCAAAGTAAGGATCAAAGTACCCTGCATTTCTTTTAAAAATTAAACGCTATCCCTTGAAACCGAGAATCGTACATTTCTTCGAATACTAAGTATCCATTGTTGTTCTTGCAACGCTCATTTGAAGATATGCACTTAATTTTTTTTCTTTTGACATTTCTTCGAATACTAAGTATCCATTGTTGTTCTTGCAACGCTCATTTGAAGATATTCACTTAACTTTTCTTCTTTTGAGGGTTATTATGACCCTGATGGTTGCAACGATCGATGATTGCCTAGAAATGCCACGCAATAGCTTAAGGCATATAAACTCTTCACCTGACCACAACAAGAAAGCGATAAGCCGTGTGCAAGAAAAATGTTACTATGTGAGAAACAAGATTCAGTAGGTATCATGTGTATAACGATCGGTCATTGCCTAGAAATGTCCTTCACTAACCTGAGGTATAGAAACTCTTCACATGAGCACAACAAGAAAACGATACGCCGTGTGCTAGAAACATTTAACTATGTAAGGAATAATAGATAAAAAATCTTCGAGCCGAAGATGATTAGATATATTAATATCGAGGTAACAAAACCGTCGAAAAGTGAACAGTGGATATAAGCGAGGCAGACGACGGATATTCCCCAATGACGTAAGACAGTACAGGTCGCAGTCATCCTTAGCTCACACAGCTTCAGCGAATATGAGCAGGGTAGAGAGTTGTGACATGACGATAACGATCTCATTAGTATGAGAAATGACAATGCGAAAGTGATCCTGTACAAATGGTGCGTCACAAACGTTGTGGTCATATTTCATGCGAGACCGGAATTTTTGAACATGTATATAGCGTTCTTTCGACTCCAGATAGATATTTCGCAAATTTGAAGTGTCGATGAAAGGCCAAATATAAATCCATAGCGCGAAGAGATTGCGCAAATTTGTAGGATAAGTTAGATTTTAGCTACGAAAATGAAGAATTTGAATTCTTTCTCTTTAACAAACTTATCTCTGCATGGTTTTCTACCGACTCAATTTCTGGGTTCTATCAAACCATATCTCATCGGAACTTAACCATTTCACTTTACTGCCCGCTTAGCCTCTACTGAACCTGATTCCAACGAGCGCTTCGCCCAACACTCTAGTAACGAATTCTTGTAGGTGGAAAATAATCTGAATGAGTTAAGACCAACCCTTCCATCCTGCCATATCATTAGCAGTGTCCGAGGGTAAATTGTCAGACTTTCCCAAGGCACAATAATCTATCCGTATCTACATCGCTAAACGTGAACAACCTTCGTTCCTATCCTACATATGCCCGTACTTTCACCATCTACTCTGCGAACATCAGCAGCTATCTGCAGGGTTATGTAAATATCCCCACCGCTCCATAAAATCCTCAAGTCTGAGGTCAAGTCTCAAAACTCTTCCCACCATTAACTGATTCCGCTTTCTCAAGTCATCAGTAACTGTGAAAAACGAACAACCCTCGTCCCTATCCCACACAGCGTATCCATAATTTCGCCTTCTACTCTACAAGCACGGGCAGCCGGCAGCTTGGTCTTCCGCCGCGTCTTAAATACCCGACCGTTTCATCACCATCCTCTAAGAAAGTTAGCAGCGTCTGAAGTCGTCTTCAGAACTCTTCCGACCATTAATTGATTCTGCTTTCTCAAGGCACATAAATCCATTCGTGTCTGCATCGCTAACCGTGAACAACGAACAACCCTCGTCCATATCCCACACAGCTTGCCCATTATTTCGCCGTCACATCTACAAGCACGAGCAGCCGGCAGTTTGGTCTTCCGCCGCGTTTTGAATATTCGACCGTTTCATCACCATCCTCTAAGAAAGTTAGCAGCGTCTGAGGTCAAGTCTTCAGAACTCTTCCGACCATTAATTGATTACGCTTTCTCAAGGCGCATAAATCCATTCGTGTCTGCCTCGGTAACCGTGAATAACGAACAACCCTCGTCCCTATCCCACACAGCTTGTCCATAATTTCGCCGTCTACTCTACAAGCACGGGCAGTCGGCAGTTTGGTCTTCCACCGCGTCTTAAATAACCGACCGTTCCTCTAAGAAAGTTAGCAGCGTCTGAAGTCAAGTCTTCAGAACTCTTCCGACCATTAACTGATTACGCTTTCTCAAGGCACATAAATCCATTCGTGTCTGCATCACTAACCGTGAATAACGAACAACCCTCGTCCCTATCCCACACAGCTTGTAAATAATTTCGCCTTCTACTCTACAAGCACGGGCAGTCGGCCGCTTGGTCTTCCGCCGCGTCTTAAATAACCGACCGTTTCATCAGCATCCTCTAAGAAAGTTAGCAGCGTCTGAGGTCAAGTCTTCAGAACTCTTCCGACCATTAATTGATTCCGCTTTCTCAGGGCACATAAAACCATTCGTGTCTACATCGCTAACCGTGAACAACGAACAACCCTCGTCCCTATCCCACACAGCTTGTCCATTATTTCGTCGTCTACTCTACAAGCACGGGCAGCTGGCCGCTTGGTATTCCGCCGCGTCTTAAATACCCGACCGTTTCATCAGCATCCTCTAAGAAAGTTAGCAGCGTCTGAGGTCAAGTCTTCAGAACTCTTCCGACCATTAATTGATTCCGCTTTTTCAAGGCGCATAAATCCTTCTATGCCTGCATCGGTAACCGTGAACAACGAACAACGAACAACCCTCGTCCCTATCCCACACAGCTTGTCCATAATTTCGCCTTCTATTCTACAAGCACCATCAGCTAGCAGTACGGTTCACCGTGTCTTAAATATAGATTGTTTCATCATCATCCTCTAAGAAAGATAGCAGTGTAGTCTTATCAACTTTGATTATTGTTATGAATCATTTCAAATGCAAGCCTGGCCTGGCTTCGCCGACGTATGCTCAAAAAATTTCTTGCACGCTAATTCAAATATTATTCATCTCTCTCCAATGCAACTCCAGCCACGCCTCGTCGAAGATTTCTAACTAGTATCTCTCACACGCTAAATAAATCATTATACATCTGTGTCGAATTCAACAGAAAATACCAAGAGCGCAAACAAAAAGGCTGGAATATCACCGCAAATGGTAACTACGCCGATCTCGTTTTTCGTAATTCTTTTCTCTTTCCTTCGCAGAGAGGAATTAGAGCAATTTTGCGTCATCTAGGGAAGCGATTCATAAGCAGAAATGCAGGCGTTTTAGGATCCATTCGAGGATTTACCCAATGGTTCTGGTAAGGCAGATGGAAAGTTCAACGAGTCGACTAAGAAACACGAAGAAGAGTAAAACCTATTTTACTGCGAGAGTAAATGTGGTCGATACGTCAGAAAGAAGTTGTGAAGATGGTGCATTCTTTAGAAAAGTATTTTAATTGCAGGCGAAAATGTGTTACCATATTGCTTCTAACGATTCAACAATAACATGAGCTTCATGCGGAGGAAATTCACCAAAAGATGATTCAAAGAAGCAAGTTGAAATACAAAACTACATTAGTAATTTGGTGATGATAACGGCGTTCTTCAATTCTGCATATTCAAATCTTTTTACAAAGGGACGGAAAAATATTCGAGAAACATGCTTTAGCGTTTCGATCTACAAAAAATTGACCGTAGTGAGAACAAATGCAAAACTGAATCCTTACCCTAACCCTAACCTATAAAATGCTTCTATATACCTAAAACCTCTATCTGTAATCGATGAATTTTTCGGAGATACCATTTTCAATTTTCACGCTATTTCGTTTCACTAACATTCTTTCCAAACAATGTTGAGGCAAACTCAAGAGAAAGGGTCAAAGGCCGCACGGCTAAGGCAATCCGCGTACTGGAGAGACTGACTAGAGCATATGCTCGAATTAAGGTGGGAGAGCAAGCTGGTTGGAAGCAGGCTCGATCATGTGAAACCACCAGGGAAGGGTTTTTTAGCGGGTGAGGGGCGACTGAAAGAGTGGCGACCAAGTCCCGCAGTATCACTCGAAGGAATAGGTGAGGAGTGATCCCTATAGTACCGTGACTAACACGACTGAATGACCGGGGCTCTGCTCTGCGACATAGTGTTGGTCTAGCCCCGCTACGACGTCCATCGTGGTAAGGGGGCCCTTGTAATAAGGGAGTGCTTGTTAAGGTTTATTGAGCCCGGAAAGCGAAAGAAAGGGAAAGGGAACCAACAAACCTTCTTTTAAGATGCATTTTACGACCTTTCTTTGACGTGGTATATTTATGTTGTTGCCGTGTTGATTTTTTCTAAAACGTAGATTTTTTTTGAGATACCTTTTTAATTTTTCATGAATTTCGCTTCTAAAAATAATCTTCTAAATTTTATCAATAGCTTCCTCTAATAAAATTATTGCCGAGGTGTAGAGGTTAGGGTGAGGGTTATGACTAGGGTTAGGGTTTAGGGTTAGGGATTTTATTGTTTTTCAGACCCCTTCAGTGTTTGTCAGACTTCATATATCCATTATATATCCGTCCGTCCGTAACCCTAAACATTTCTGGCCACACACGTATCTGAATACGTACATCCAGATACGTGTGTGTTTCTAGAGAGAATACATGAATAAAATAAGTCATATCATTATCACCCAATTTTATCACCTGCATTCATCCAATAGGTTATGAGCCCTGCAAGGGTTCCGACAACTCTTTTCACCACAACCGAAAAGACCCCTTCGTCGACCCTTCCATTTTTCCTCTACTTCAGTTCATCTGCTCCGCCTCTGTCCTTTTGCTGTTCCTTCTCCCTGCTACTGTTCCTATTTTCGCGTCATCTTCCGGCGTACTACTTCGAATTCTCAACTTCCAACCCAGATTCACTTCACATAAATCGTGGCTTATGGTCCTGCTTCTAATCCTAATGATTCGTCATCTCGATTCTTTCTTTGTTCCTGCTCCCTGCTCAGTCTCAGGCGCCTGCTCAGTCTCAGGCGAGGTCCCTTACTACGAGCCGTCTCATGTTAGAGCTGTCGATCCTGTTTCGGGTCCCCTAAAGATCCTGCTCCAAGCGCTGGCCGTCGCATGTTCCTGCTTCTATTCTTATGATTGCGTCGTCTTAGTCTCAGGCTTATTACTTCGCATTCGTAACTT
>Ga0209092_10005469_pt1 | contig 10286 bp, 3 predicted proteins | sample FraStrMetagenome_FD_187446 | JGI IMG/M metagenome (GOLD analysis project Ga0209092, IMG submission 187446) | Marine eukaryotic phytoplankton communities from Arctic Ocean - Fram Strait ARC3M Metagenome (SPAdes) (version 2) | ecosystem: Environmental > Aquatic > Marine > Oceanic | place: Fram... | reverse complement strand
TTATGTTATGTTATGTTATGTTATGTTATGTTATAAATGCTATTTTTATCGTGTTATATCTATATCGTACTAAGACGTAGTATGAATCTTCACGGCCCACTCCGACAAGAAATCCGACCGAACTTGCGTTCGGGTCCTCGAAGGGCGCAGGTGCCAGTGTGGACGCGGAAATCCCTTCTCCATCAGATTGATCCGTAGCTTCTCACGTGGTCATGGTACGAAGATAAATATAAACGGCATGAAATATCAAATATTTCACAAGAAAAAAAAGAAAAAAAAGAAAAAGGAAAACTCGACCCTCCATAGGGAAAGTTTCGATTGCATTAAGTTTTGGTTTTTCGAATACGCCGTCTCTTGTTTTTGAAATTATTCCGTTTCGTTGCTCCTGTCAACCTGATCGCTGTATCTGTTTGTCCGAATGTGAGTCTCCGTGGACGCATTTCTGGACGGTGCAGACTTAATATACATGACATCTCTTGCCGTATCGCTCTTGGGTCATAGGTAGGAACACCAATGTTCATCATTGTTGCAATGTGTATACACTCAGAGATACTTACCGAGTTTTTGATTCCTTTTACAATGTCCGTGATGCTTTTGACGGTGCGTGGGCCACACTCATTTTCCGTTTGTCTCCAACATTGCGGTGTATGCCAGTTGAATCTTCCTCGAGAGCCCATGAAAGCTTCTTTGATTTTTAGGTGAGAGCTTGTATTTGAGTCCCCTTTGCGAAGAGAATCGAGAATCCAACCCTCACAGCTATTTCGTCCCCTTTTGCTTACTATCACGGTATACCAATGTCCTGGTCTATACATTGGGATTATATACGTACCATTAGGTTTCGAGAACATTGCAGTTTGAGAATTGAAAATTCTTCCAAATCTTTCCCATCCGTCGGTGGAGGACCAGTTGTCTATTGTTACATTAGATAAACCATTTGCTAAGAAAAGTTGGTGCTGTTCTGAGTCTTGCCTTAGTACCTCAATTACCATGGTAATGGCATCGTCGGACACAAATTCTCCATCTGTTAAAACGTGATTTTGCAATCTTTCCAAATTCTTGGCTGTTCCTGAGGAAATGGTGCTAGTACTGTCTTGAGAGGAGGTGGGTGTCGTATCAACATCGATTGGAATGGGTATGGGTGGATCGGGTTTGTTTGTAGTGCTTGTTGTTGTTATTGTTGGTGATTTAGAATTGGATTGTTTGAGAATTGCCCGGCTATTTTCTAATCCTTCTCGAATTTTAATTGCAGTTGCTGTAAATTTATCATGATCATTGCTGGTTTTGATGGAGTTGGCTGATTTGAAGGAGTGTGTTATTATCCTGCAAATCGTCTTATGGCCATCTGTCAATTTGGGTTTTCTGTTGAATTTTGCTTTGGGTGTAGGCTCCAAAGAAAGTTTGTTTTCCTCCAGCATGTTCATCATTGAACGGTAGGGAATTCCATTTGACGCTGAGTGTATTAGGGAGGATTGTAGTTGTTTCAAGTTTGCATTGGTTTTATTTTCACCAATCGACATAAGTATATTGGCACTATGCTTCATTGAAGTAGAGAATCGCGAGCATCTGATACAATGTTTTTTGGATGGTTCTATTCGATTTGAAGAAAATTTTTGATCTAAGCACCATCTTTTATTTTTCTTATTACAGGTGATTCCATTGCATAAAATTTTCTTTTGATGTTCCGCGTGCTTGGTCTTTGTATCTGCACTTTCTGATATAGTTGTATCTTTAGTTGCGGAAGATATTTTGGCGATTTTGCGCTTTCTGTTCATTTCCCCTCGAAAAATAGGATCCATGCAAGTGCCTTTGGTTAAATTGTAAGTTTTCCTATAAATTTTTTCTTTGTTCTTGCTTATGACCCCTATTATTCTATGGATGCCAATTGCCTTTGCCATAATTAACTCCTTAATTTCTGTCCAGGTCGACAAACATTCGTTAGCAAGAGCTTTGCAAGATGCAACGTCTGGTGAATAGTTTAGGAATCGGGAATACCCGCAGTGTGATTTCAAAATATTGTCTAACGAGGTAGGAGTGAGGCCCATCCATAACACGTCGAGTATTTTCAAGTTTTCATCTTTGATGTTTTCTGTAATCGATTGTGGTTTTATGCCGAATAGCTCGGAAAAAAAGGAGTCCTTGATATGGAAGCCCTCCTGTATATCCGTTATTTCGTATTTATTCAACAATTCCCCTAATCCGATATATGTGATTCTTTTTGATGTCATTTTATTCGACTTTTTATTAAGTAAATTTTTTGATTGAAGGTTGAAGCATTCCTTTTCCAATCGTTCTAATAAACTTTTAACAAACTCGTTGTCTGTTGCCATTTGAATTTGTCTTAGAAGATATCGTATTTTTTGTTCCACTAAATTTGTCATTTTTGTTCGATATGATTTTAAATCTGGATGCTGGCACTGGAGAAATAAATGATTTCTGTTCCCCTCTGGACAAAGATGAGAATTATATTTTGGGCACCACATACAATTAGCACATTTTTTGATGATGTCCTTCTGTTTCTTTGGTGTGGCATAATCACATTCATGGCAAATTGCATTTGATTCTAACTCTAGAAGGCATCCTGATCTATACGTTTCCGATTTGTATAGGCTACGTGTATGCGTCCTGCTGAGTCCCATTAACGACCTTTTCCACCCTTGATGTTGCCCTATTTCTTCCCAGGTGGCCGAAACGTGTTCCATAGAGCGCCACAAGAGCCCCTGTGTTTTTTTGGTTTTAAGGCGGCTTAGGCGTTCGCTGAAAATCTTATCTTTTATAAAATCAGAAATGTGCGTATCAATCGTGGCGCCTTCCCAAGAATAAAAGAAGCGTAATAGGGATGGCGGATTCTGTAAGTGTGCATTCATCTTATTTGAATTTTTTTGATGCAAAGTTTGTCCTAGCTCTGCACCTTCATCCGCATGATGATTCATGTTCAGCAGGCATAGGTTTGGGATTAGTTTTGGGTATCGTTTAGGTTGGTTGAACTTTTCTCCAGACTCATCAAGTTGGTGAGAGTTTACTTTGAAGATTGTTCTTATCACATTATCATCCCAATGCTCTTTTTTCCACGTTCCATAGATGGCAGATAGTTGATCTTCGTTTTCAGGTGGCGTTGGTGAAGTCCAGGTCTTTGCTTGAGCGATGATACTTGTTGTTCTTGCTTTCAAAATACGAATTGTATTGCATACACAAGTGGAAGATTCTGTGGGATGTGGAATTCTGTCTTGCTGTAGGTGATTGAAAATGTCGCTTGTGATGAATTTACTAATGCCTCCAAGCGATTTCCTGATTAGCAATCTACTTATTTTTGTATTTTCAAGATTTCGAAGCCCTAGGCACACATTTCTGACTGATTCGCTATCAGTAATCAAGACACGAGGAATGTGGGATGGTAAGGCCCATTCTTGCATGGCAATTGCATGGGATTCCGCATGAGCGACGGTTGAGTTGGCTGTACCTATGGTGGAAGGCAGAGAGGAAATGCGACATAATAAAGGTAAGCAAGGGAGGTGAGTCCAATCAATTTCTTTGTCAGTATACTCTTCTTTAATGTTGGCTTGACATAAAACAAATGACGAAGTCGAGAGATGACCTGTTTTTTTGTGTGATATTGGAGGTTTGGCTGGATTAGAAATACAATGAGATCCGTCGGTAGCAACAAATAGTGGTGATTGTGAAGTCATTAATTGCTTCCATATTGCCGAATATTTAGAAGGGTGAGTGGTTGGTCCATCGGTTGCTAATTCGTGTGCTGTAATTGTGTCATGCAATGATAATAATTTTTCCGCTTCAAACGAAATTTCCTCATTCGATAACTTCCAATACGACTTTGGAAACTTTTCTTTTATCAATTTTCCAATGTCAATAAAGTTCCATTCCGATGTTTCCTTTGGAATAGAATTGGCTCCTTTGAGATTGATCCATTCGTAGCAAGAAAAGTAGGCGGTAAGTTCCTCAAAAGATTTAGTTGCTACTTGTTTTCTGATTTTCAAGAGTCTTTTTAAACTAATCGGTGAATTTACTGTTGTATGGATTGAATTGAACTTCTCCAAGTCCCATTGGACATCTTGAAGTTTCAATAGAATACGATGTATCGAGCCCCCATAGGCGATGTCCAAGTTTTGAATTTTTCCTTTACCTAGGTAAGGCTGATTTCCGTTTTTAAATCGTCCTGAACCAATTCCTTGATATCTAGGTATTTTTTCTAACTCTGCAAAAATTCCATTTAATTCGTGTTCGGTGTGGTCTCGAAAATAAATTCCGAACTGCGCGAGTTTTTTTATTGCCTTCCATGCATGATTTTGTATATCATCGTTGACATCATCATCGTATTGTAAAATTGCTGCAATTCTTGATCTGAACGCATCGGAGTCGATAGAGTTCGAATTGCTGGTGACCTCTAATTCTCTAGCGACGCTGATTAGGTCTATATCCTGAACAGATTTGAACCCCATGCCTCCCATGTGTTTGGGTAAGAACATACTGTGTTTCGCATCCGATGAGGATAAGCCTCTTGATTTTCTCAATTGTTTCACAACCGCTTTATCAATCTTTTCTAATTCTGAGCCATCGTAATCAACTTGGAGGGGAACGAAGCTATGGATGGAGCTACAGAGCATGTTAAAGGCTTTGACTTGCGCTGCATGATGCATGTGGGGTATTTTTAATTTTTTGATCCTGTCAGTCATTTTCGATAAAGTTTTTCTACTTGTTTCTTTCGTGATGCCTGAAAGAGTTGCGGTAAGTCCGAGGTGCCTATGTGCTTTTGGGAAAACAATGGAATCCCATTTTTCCTGTTCCTCCTGTTCTAAATTTTCATAGTCACTCAAAGTCAAGAATTTTTCCATTTCTGATTGCTTTAAACATATTTTTATAGGAACTTCCTCCTGTGTTGGAGAATCATGCACGAAGCTCCAAGCGGATGAGAAGCATTTCCTTATATTTATGGCGAATTTCGCAGAAACATTAAAAAATTGAATTTCGCTCTTAGATCCCTTTCTGCCGATTTTTGTGACCATACTAAGGTCGCCAGCCAATTGCAAAAAGTAGTTGGTTAAAAATAATAAATCATCTTCATTCTCTATAAAGCAGAATTTGGAATTGTCATCACAATATCCAATTTTGCATAAAACTACTTCACCATCAATTTTGTCAATTGAATTGAATCTGTATTTTCCATTTTGATAATTTTTGTTTTTTTCGTAGATTTTCGCCACTTTTTCAGAAATAAAGCTCCAAACATCATGTTTTAACTTTATCACGAGGTTTGCCACCGTTGGGCTGTCTGGATTGCCTTGTTCCAGACCGCACACGAACTTAGCATACGCTATTCCTTTTTTTGTGATGATATCGACGTACTTTGCTCCCATCCCACTCGCTTTGATCTCCAGAAACCCTTGTTCTGGGAAGCCGTTAACACGCATCGCCGCTAAGAGGATTTCTACAGGAATTCTATCAAAGAATTTCTCTTCATCCTCGTCTACTTGAGCCGTGGGGGTGGAATGTTCCCTGCAGTCCTCCCGAAATGACTGTTCTATAGTTACTAAAGATCCGCAACCCTTGCCCGGTCGATACGCTACTATTCCGTCGTGAAGAAACCCGGCCCGCTCGATGCCCTTACTTGTAATCTTTGTGCAAATCCCATTAACGAAGCAGTATATGTCGTGACACAGCGATATCGGGCGGTACTCGTTGATCTTGCCTGGTTTTGGTATCGGAAACCTAGCCATTTTCTTCAAATCTGCTGGAATGTAACGTAATAAAAGAATTAATTTAATTATATTTAATAGTGCTTTCTGCCATCTAACTCCAAACCTGCCAATTGTTGCCATATGGAAGCCGTTGAATCTTGCTTTAGATGGAATGCTACCGATCGCTTTACAGAAGTCTGATTTAAGATTCGATTCTTCATTCATTTTTCCTTTTGCGTCGTCCAAATAAAAAGGATAGAATAGTTCCTCTAAATCTTTTTCCGGAGGAGAAAAAAGGGAGGCCGTATGCTTTCCATGAGCAGAAATGAACGAGGATTTCATTTCCTTGGACAATTTATTGCCATTGTGGACCAATTTCGGAATGTCCTTTTCTGTTATGACGCGATCAGGCGTCAACTCTATGCCTCGAATTCCTAATTTGCCCACTCTCTTCAGTTTTGCGAAGGCACAGACTTCACTCGCTTTAGAATTCGCCATCCAGTTATTATGATGATCACTGGTGGCGATTAGCTCTTCATACTCATTGCGACATTTTCGCATGCTCTGGGTGGTGGAGTCCCATATGACATTGTGAGTTTCTGGTGCGGAACGGTCTTTCTGCATTAATTTGGTGGAGAACTGATCTATGCTATTTGTTTCCAAAAGGTAGGTAAGAGTCGCATGTTTGAACCAAAATTGCGCTTTTAAAATTTTAGTTTCAAAATTTTTTAGGATGTTTATCGAGGATTGGATCGAGGAGTAAAAATTTCGAACATCCTCTGGGGTACCTGCAATCATCATTTTTATATCCAGATTTTCAATTGGTTTCCGATATAAGGATACATCATCTTTGAGGAAAGAATATGCATTTGATGGTGCATTTTGTTGATTAAAGGAGTGATTGCATTTGGAAATATGGAGCCAATGGTTGATGAGTTTAGTGAGACTATCGGATGTGTTAGGTAACGTATTCCCCATTTTTTCCTGCGTTGGTGATGACTGTTGCGGCTTAGTGGAGTGGGCCCGTTGTTTCTCCTTTTCATGCGCTATTGCATCAATATGTTTTTCTCGCGTAAAAAGCTCATCCGATATGTTTTGATGACAATGATGTGCCTTTGAATGGATTATGTTCTCACTTAAAATTTTGCCCCAAGTTTTATCAATATAGCTAAAGTCAAAATCCTTATCTGCATTGGTATTCCGAATTCTATATTCTTTGCAGAAGTATAGGATTTGATGTAACCGATGCAATTGTAATTTCGATGCGACTTTGAGGTACCTTAACTTGGTTTGAATAGGAGAATTCTTTGTGAAATGGAATCCATTTTCTCGTCGTAGCCTTTCACGTTTTCTTCCTGCTGATCCATTGAGATTTTTATCTTTGTAGCAATCCAAATGGGTCATTACATCTTTGACCCCTGTTTGAAATTTACGTAAAATAAATGACAATTCAGTAGCATGATTGTCGTTAATAACAACTAGTTTATTTTCGGATCCCTTCACTTCTTGCTTTATCCCTTCTCTCCATAAATCCTTGTATAATTTATTGATTCTAGCTTCAATTTCATCCATATAGTATTCCGAAAGAGAACTCTGAGAATTAGTGAGATTTTGGACCTTATTATAAAGATTCTTTTGTGCTTTGAAGTTTTCACATTCTTTGAATTGTGATTCATCAAGCATAAATTCAGATTCCTCCGAAGTTGGATTGACTTGCTTTAATTTGATATTGCAGATTTTTTTGAAGTCAAATCTTCTAACTTCCGGACTGTCTTCATTATTATTGCACCCTTGACGATGTATACTGCAATTAATATAGGAATGATCGGATGGAAAAAATGACGCCCCACTATTTCGTTCAATTTTTGCAGAAGCTATCCAAGACGTGAATTTCGCATCTGTAGGAAACATGATGTGGTCGATCCCTCTTCCACCTACCTCTCCAAATCTGGTTATATAGTTGGAGTCCGGATTCATATCCCGAACGATGGATGAATGAGTAGATATGATGTCAGCTAAAATGCCATTGGAGTTGTATTCTTTTCTATAAGTGCCCAAATTATCCTTGTCCGAAGTTGATATAGTCTCCTGAAAATCTCCTAATATCATGACGCATATGCCTGGGAATTTATGATGAAGATTTTTGACCATTTTTCGAATAGCTAACGTAAGGGAAGATATTCCGTTATGTTCGTCATCTTTTTCCTGATGAGCACATTCTTGGGTGGATGCATATACGGAGATGATTCCCAAAGATTGAGTGCTACTGAATTGGAAAGCGATAGAGGTCGCTCTCCCATGATGGGTGCTCTGAAATGGGGAAATTATTTTCCCGCCCCATTTCCATGAATCGAATAGGATGATTTGGAATGGAGTTTCGAAGCAAGAAATACGTGCTGATTCTAATTCGCATTTTCTGTAGCTGGTCCAGGATTGTGATGGGACATTGGTGGCCGGAAAAGGTTCCTGAATGGCCAGGAACGACAGTTCTTCCTTCATCATGAAAAAAGCCGCAATATCATGATCATATTTGTTTCGTATATTGAACGATCCAATTTTGTCAATTTCCAATTTTGGAAGTACTTCCTGCTTTGGGGGTGGTCTCGAGATATCACGATATCCAAGAAGATCATCAATTTCCTCTTCATCTAAAATTTCCGTTATTCCACAAATGTTAGTATTAGCTTCCCCGTCAGGATTAAAGTAACTAAGAGAATTGCATGATTCATTCGAAGAGAAGGTTTCGGAGTTGGTAGATGATGAAGATATATCGGATGAGGATGATATGGAACTATCATCTGATATCGACATATTGGAATTGGAAGAAATTGAATTATCACAGATTGATTCTAACGAAAAATTTTCTTCCTCATGAATACTATCATATGAGAAGGAGTTCATAGAATTTTTTGAATTTGATATAGACATATCAGTTGAATCATCATTTTCTTCCATTTCGGAATCCGAGGAGAAAAGTTGATTATAATAGTTTCTGCTAATATGGGTCTCATCTGAAGAGGAAAGTTTGGAATATTCTGAGTCCGATATGGACATGTCAGATGATTCCTCATTTTCATTGATTTCCGCATTTTCGTCATCTTCTGAGTCCGAGGAGAAAAGTTGATCGTAATAGTTTCTGCTATTATTGTGGTGACTCACGAGATCGATTGGATCAAATAAAATTCTTCTTGATTCTTGGGTAAATAACGTATTTTCTTGGGTAGGGATTTCATCTATAGAGTCCGGTGTGATCTGAGTTGCCGGAATATATGGCGGGCAGGAGCATGATGATGGAGTTTGAGACATGATGCTTATACGATGAAAACTTGCTGATTGGGAACTAAAATATTCAATAGTATCGATTTGACCTTTTATGAGAGTGACCTGAAATTTTCTGTTATTTTTGTGAAGATTTATTGCTTTCCGGAGTAATTTCTCTTTCGAATTGTTCGTTGAGTAATTCGCATGCCAGATTGACACGTGATTCCTCTGCAGATTGAATTTTTTGTAGATGAATTGTACTTCTGATGAACTCTCTGGCAAGATGACAGATATCTCTTGAAAAATTAATATCAGATAACTGATTGTTTGACACCCACAGAATGTCTCCAATAGATTTTAAATTTCTATCCAAGTTGAACCGATTGTAGCTGCGGAAATGTTTATACAGATCGTGGTGTGATTGTTGAATTCTAATGTAAAGTCTTTTCCACTTCTGAATATAATAGTATAGAAAATCTTCGAATTTTGGGTTCTCTTTCTGGGATTTGGTGATTGGGTTAAGAATTATGCCTTTTGAGAAAATGTTGATGTCCTTCCGGTACTTATTTAAAACGGGGTCGTTTAAGTAACGAAGTAATTTTGATTCAAGATTTCTCATACGCGTAGCCGAATGTCTCTTAGACTTAGTCTTTGTTCCTTATTCGTTGCTTCAGTTGAAGGGGCAGTAACTACTCGATAAAGTTTAGACAGAATAGGAACAAAATATTGATTCGAGTCCCGTGTTGGTGACGTATTAAGGGAAAAGGATTGAATGAACGTGAACCAACTCGGATGTCTAAATAAAACGTTTGAAAAATTCGAATCTTGGGAAACCGTTGAATGATGCGGATTTGAACTGAGTTACTTAGGCATGAAACTCGGTTTGAATTTTTTGAAATGATTGGATCTCTAATTGCAAACGGCGAAAATACGTTCTCAGTCTTGTTCCTCCCTGATTGGCGGATGAAAATGGCCGAAAAGGTGATGCCGATGGACGGAAGTCCTATATAGAGAGTTGAATCGGAGTCTCGAAAACGGTAGCTTATCAAATATAGATGTGCTTCAAGCTAATTTGCTTTTGTATAGGTCTAAAATCACTTGAGAAAGACAAAAGTTGCGGAACCAAACTTGTTTTGCTCGTTTTTTGCTATTTCTTTCCTAAGAGAGGGCTAGAATGGCGATAGAAGATGAGATTGCACACAATGGGAGTCCGGTAAGAAAGGAATCCAACGATATGCGAAACTTGGAAGTTGAAGAAGGTCTCGGTCGGCAATTCACAAAAGACGGCAAAATCCCATGGAGAGGGGTCGTTCTCTAGTTTACGTATTTTTTTTT
>Ga0209092_10005467_pt1 | contig 10288 bp, 10 predicted proteins | sample FraStrMetagenome_FD_187446 | JGI IMG/M metagenome (GOLD analysis project Ga0209092, IMG submission 187446) | Marine eukaryotic phytoplankton communities from Arctic Ocean - Fram Strait ARC3M Metagenome (SPAdes) (version 2) | ecosystem: Environmental > Aquatic > Marine > Oceanic | place: Fram... | reverse complement strand
TTGTACCACCGCACGTACATCGACGAAACGCGGCTGAACGCGCAATCCAAACCTTCAAGGCCCATTTCATCACCACATTATGCATAGCAGACCCAATCTTTCCAGCCAACGAATGGGATCGGCTTTTCATCCTAGTGACACAGGCAACTCGCCAAAAGCACTAAATTAGCTTCTCAATCTAATGGTACGCCATGTATAACATACCGGCAATACATTGGACATTTGGGCTTTGGGCTCACAATTTTGAAAAGATTCATAATCCCCGGTAAAGATGTCACATTAAATATTCGGAAAAGATTCAATTGACAATAGCCAGTCAGAGACATAGAGGGCATTCATAACACTAAGCAAAAACCACTTTCGACATTTTGATTATTTATCATTTTTGGTTCACCCGAGAGAGCGAAGGGCGCTAATGGCTCCACACCATTCTGTAATGTTTTTCACATTGTTATCGCTATTATTTCAATGCCATTTAACCAATTCCCTCCCTGATGGCGCTGGAAGTTGTCATTCCGGAAGCGCCATCACCCATGGACCACACCCAATATCACCGAATGGACAGTTGTCGGACAAAGCTATCAATGTATTTGTTGGTGATACGCAGCTCATGCCATCGGTACCACATACTTTAAACGTTAGTAATGAATCGTCTGTACTCAGTGTACACGCCACTTCATCGTTCCGGGGATTTCTTATTCGAGGTATGAGTGCTTCTGGAAATGACGTACCGGATGCACTAATGCCCTTGAATGAAGCGCAGCTCGAGCGAAGCTTATCATACTGCAACGACTACATTCCGCAAGCAAGCGGTGTTACGCATCGTTCAAGTAATGGAAAGACTAAAGTTATGGCATTGATAAAGAGTGATCAGGTGGATGTTTTAATAGTTGAAATTACCATCATGGTTACGCCGAATGAATATTATTATTCGAGATTCTCTGTCAATGTTGCCGACACCGCACCAACAACTCAACCATATCCCTATGTTAAACCCAGTGCTATACCTAGCGTTTCGCCTTCTAATGTGATGTCAAACTTTCCCCTGGGACAAACTGTAACAACTTCTTCGCCTCCAACAGCAATGGCAACTTCTTATCCTAGTGAACAACCAATGGAAACATATCCCTATGTTAAACCCAGTGCCATACCTAGTGGCTCACCTTCTAATGTACCGTCAACTTTTTCTTTGGAACCAACTGGAAAAACTTCTTTACCTCCAACAGCAATTGCAACTTTGTTTTTTAGTGACCAACCAACGGAAACATATCCCTATGTTAAATCCGGTGTCATACCCAGCGGGTCACCTTCCAATGTACCATCAAACTTTTCCCTGGAACCAACTGGAAAAACTTCTTCGCCTCCAACAGCAATGGCAACTTCGTATCCTAGTGATCAGCCAACCGAAACATATCCTTATGTTAAACCCAGTGCCATACCTGTAAACCCAACTTCAAAGAATCCCAATTTAACAAATTCTGCACCCTCAAACTTTTCTCCAGAACCAACTATTAAAAGACCAACAACAATGGCTGCCGACGATCCGCAAGTGCACACGGAGGTCTTTCCTATTTTCAATAGCCCGACATTTCCGAGGGAAACTGCGACATTGTTACCTTCATCTTCGAGTGTAAGAAGCCCTGCGTTTGGCGTATTTAGTTTGTCATTACTTATCATTATAATGTTGATACATACATGGTTTCTACGGAAATCAAACGAATGCTACGAAATTCGAACATAATGTGAAAGAACAGTTTGACAAGTTGACGACGCACTCAACGATGACTGCAAAGATGAAATCAGATACGATATTCATTTTTACCTGTAGAGAAGTTACAAAGGAAGCTTATACACAACTCTAGTGCAATATATTGAAAAAGCCCTTCACGTTCCCCTGATAGTATTATGAAGGAAAGTTCATAATTGGTATAACATGTTTTTGATTCTCCGGGATATATGTAGTTGATAGACTGAACCTACGCCAAGGAGAAAAGTTACGAAGTGCATGAACGAGTTGATGGAAAAGGTAAATATAAATTCTATACCAGATACGTTAACTAATGCCAAAATATGCAAATAATTACTATACCGTACGTAGCTTGCTCTTTGCGGGCCGTTTTAATTGCGGAACGGGGTTGGTCCTCACAATAATTGCGAAAGGCTGGTTTTTTCAAGCCAAAGTTCGCATTTAGGTAGCGTTATAATTGCGGGATAAGGCAGGAAAGATGTCGTTGCGGAACTAATTCAAGGTCCGTTGCAGCATCGACGCATTCATGAACGAATAAAATGTACATTTCCTTGATAACAAAAATGGTTCCCGCATGCAAATGGATCAGAACCCAAACTTCTACAAAGATGTTTATGATGTTGAAGTTAATATGTCACTCTCTTTGTATTTATATTATAGACATTCAAGAAAAGAGAGTGTAAGGTAGTCTCTCTCCAGAAAGAGTGAGGCGAATGGAAATGATACATGTCATTATGTCTTATGTATTGGATGCAGATGTAAATTTCTCATTTGCATTTAGAACCGATGTCACTTTCCTGGCCATCCAATCCATATGCTTCTTGAGCCAGTAATGTTTGTAGTTTCATCTTTTTCACGATATAGGCGCAATATCAAATTCAAAATCTTCGTAGTTTCCGTCCATGTTTGAACTCTTAGCTCTTTACTGGATACCTTCTTTTGGAGAGAAAAGTGTTGTTTCTGGTTGAGAATAATTATCAAAAGAAGTTGCATGGTCTTCGTAGTCGTCATCAGAACAGTATGACACATCTCTGGGAAAATTGAGAAAATTATCATCCACACTCAGAATGATATAACCGCGCGCCTTGTTTGTACCTGGGAAGAATTTGAGTAGATTGGTGCTGTCGTCAGATATAGTTCCACAAAAAGACGAAGTGGATATTGATGGCATTTCAGGATTTCGCTTCTGTTCTTCATTGTCGCTTCCTACAACCCTCACGTTTGAAGTTTGAACCACTGACTCAGGAGTTGTCGATTTAAGAGTGATTAGTTGTTGTTTTAAGCTGCTGGCAGTCAAATGTTGTGGAATCGCAAAAACCTATGATTTTGCGCGGGCAGGAAACCATGTAAACACTCCTTTCCGAGCACTTTTGCTCTTTGCCCTACGTACACATCATGCCTTCACAACCCTTCTCGTATTTTAGCAAATTTAGCTAAAACAATTAATTTAGCTAAGAATATTAGGTAGGAAGATAATTGCGGAACTCAAAAAGGAGGTAGCATGCGGAAAGACAAAAAATTCCCGCAATTAGCAAGCTACGTGCGGTACTGTTTTTCTTCAAAAGATTGTTTTCTCCCCATCTTCAAGACAGAACCATCACCTTGGCTTGCTTCTGAAAAACCACATTCCAGAAAAAACCGACCAATTTCGTAAAATGTCAACGAGCTACATACTATTTGCGATATAATATTTGAGCTCTGCCACATTCCTCACCATGCACATCGGAATGAACTTCTATTTTCGTTTACAGACTAATGTTTCTAGACTATTTACCTGATACTTTAAATGGTTTTCGCGGATAGTCACCGGATCCCCTCTGGAGACGTATGCAGTAAAATCACTCGTTCTACGCGTGGCTCTTGTTGATGCCATCTTACACTGTAATATCTGACTTCCTACTAGAATTCTGCAAACGACAATACAAGCGGTCCATGAACAATCACATTGGGTAGTATCGGAGACATCTTTCTGTCGGAACGATATCGATTAACGCCCTTGGACTATCCCACCAACCTTCTAACTGCATTCTACGCGTACTTAAAGTACAAGGTGATTATAGTGCTCAATAGGGTTGAAAATTACATTGGTACATGCATTTATAAAGAAAAATGTATTCTCGCCAATAGCAAACACTAAATATTTCTGGAGTATTCTTGTCGAATCATCAAAAATCTCCCAAGAATGAAACCTATGAAAACTGAAAACTCAACGGCTCTCACTATTTTACTCCTAAAAGCTATTACAAGAGGGTAGACAACCGGTGGATTTTAACAGTTTTAAAGTATTCACATGTCAAAATCACTTAACTTGTAAAACAATTGCATGTCGCCTAGGGCCTAGAGGACCGACGTCGCGCGAGTATGAACGCTGATTGCCGAGTGAGCGCTGAGCAATATGTGTTCGTACGTTCGTACTCATATTTCATCGAATTTTTGCTAAAATAGAAAGTGTCACGTCAAATAGGTATTTTTTTAAACTGTATGCTTTTATTTTATTAACTTCTACTTATTTGAAAAATGAAAAAGCCCTTTAACCCTTTTCTACCCACGGGACTTGAACTTTTTTGGCGATAACACTTCTCGTTGAAAGAACACAATATCGTGCACCTCTCTGAAAACATACTTGCACTCAATAAAATAACTTCATATTTTATACACAACCATGTCGTCCCCTCGTCCATCATTGGGTGGATGATGAATCTCACTACCAACAATTTGATGACCTATTAGCCTCAGATGTGTCCGATTTTGAGGAAATTGCCATTGTGGAGGCAGATGATCTCTTTTCTGATGATGATAGCTTTTTCTCACTCACATCAATTAAAAATAGTAAACTTCAAGATATTAGAAGAGGTTGGAATAATAGAGCCATGGCAAGGGAAACTGATGAAACAATCATAATTGATGCTAAAAACGACTTGAATTTGCAAGAAAAAAATTTCAACACCTACACAACAACACACCATATAATACCATAAACCTAACCGTTTTTCAAAAAAAAATATACCACACAACCGTATTACACTCATCTTCCACATTCTACATGGTAACGTTATCTAAATAATTGGAGTAAAATACGGATAATATGCCTGTAATTGAGGAATCCGGGGGTTTTCGTAGTCCAGATCTAGAAGATGATGCCGACAGCTATGGGACACAAGATAGTGGAGAGTTTGGAATAATCCCTGCTTCTTGATGATATGAGAGACGATTTTAGCGGGGGAGCCGGGGATATAGGTGACAGATATATAGATGCTGATGGTAATGATTTGGTGTATGGGTTGACGGATCACTCACATATTCCGATGGTGGACTGTTACACTATTTCTCACCTATTCCTTTATATTATAAGCTATGAATATGCAAACTAATAACTTGCACTTAAAGAAAGGATTGTGTACTTAGAATGGTGTTTTTTGAGCTTCTTAGAAAGAAATTCTAAAATTGCTCTGCGCGACATTGCGTAATTTTGCCAAAATATGGTGTTTTCAAAACTTTGTATCTCACGATAGAAACAGGCTATCACTTATTTGACACTTCCACAACAAAAACAAAGCATTAAACTTTTTATATGACGAGTCGATCCGCGTCTTAGATAATAGTTTATTTTTCCAAAAATCATCCCCTATTAGAGCTAATTTTCTCGTAGAATTTTGCCAAAATATGGTGTTTTCAAAACTTTGTATCTCACGATAGAAACAGGCTATCACTTATTTGACACTTCCACAACAAAAACAAAGCATTAAACTTTTTATGTGACGAGTCGATCCGCGTCTTAAATAATAGTTTATTTTTCCAAAAATCATCCCCTATTAGAGCTAATTTTCTCGTAGAAAATTACGTAGAGCTATATATCGGTTATTCTAAAATATCTCAACTTCTATTCAATCATATTCATTAAAAATTTGCAGATACATCCCAAACACTATGATAAGAGGAGTCTGAGGTACTTGGAATGGTGAAAATTAGATTTCTAGAAGTGAAGTTACAACATTTCGCAAAAAGTGTTACCAAAGTGCTACCTGGGTAGAAAATGGTTCACTACGTACATGCATGTACGTTGTATTCGGAATTATAAAAATAGGATAGGCCAATATGGCTATTACACAAGATATAGTATTACCGGTAATATCTATGCAGAATACAACCACCACAACATTCCCATTCCATACACAAAACAAAATTATAAAATGGATGATGACGAACGAAAGAATCGTTTCTCTCTAAAAATAGAAAGTTTATACATTCGTATACATTGAACGCAAGCATGTACCGTATTGAATAACAGTCTCGTGAGAAAGCCCATTTCCACCATAAGGCCATTCCGAACGCCTAGAAAAGGCCTCATAAAAGATTCCCCAAACAGCCCCCATCCTTCTTTCGATTTCTATTTCATGAATGCCGCCTCCATCGTTTGTTTGCGTCGTCTCTCTCGGGTTCCCTCTCCTCCCTTCATTCCCATCCATTCGCACGCGAGACGTTGTCACGCAGTATAGTATAGCCTAGCTTTCGTACAGAGTGGATCTCAATCGTATCTCACAATCCATATCACAATCACAATCACAATCACAGCTCATTATTTCTCATATTACATTTCATCCCAAATTTTGGAAACTCACACAAACACAAACACACACTCACCAACACCATAATCCCACACTCACGATGACCAGCAAGAAAGTTCCAGTCACCATCCTCACCGGCTTCCTCGGCTCCGGCAAAACCACCCTCATGAATCACATCCTCAACGACAACACGCACGGGATGAAATTCGCCATTATCGAAAACGAATTCGGCGAAGTTGGCGTGGACGACAAAGTCATCTCTGAAAATGTCGATGAAGAGGTGATCGAAGTCATGAACGGATGCATCTGCTGTACCGTCCGTGGAGATTTGGTCAAGGCCCTCGAATCTCTCTACTCCAAAGTCAAGAAATTTGACGGTGTGATCATCGAGACGACGGGATTGGCAGATCCGGCGCCGGTCGTGCAGACGTTCTTTGTGGATGAGAAGGTTCAGTTGCATTATAAGCTCGATAGTGTGATTACCGTGGTGGATGCCAAGTATATTTTGGAGCGTATGGCTGAGGAGAAGCCGGAGGGGGCTGAAAATGAGGCGGTGGAGCAGGTGGCCTTTGCGGATAAGATTTTGTTGAATAAGGTGGATTTGGTCGATGAGGAGATGAAGGTGAAGATTAAGAAGGAGATTAAGAAGATTAATCCGGCAGCTCCCGTCGTAGAGACGCAGTACAGTAAAATTAGTCCCAAGGAGGTGTTGAATATTCAAGCGTTTGAGTTGCAGCGTGTGCTCGAATTTGATCCGGAGTTTTTGGATGATGAGCAGGAGCATGAGCATGATCAGACTGTGACTTCGGTGGGTGTGAAAGTGAAGGGGAACTGTAATTTGGGTATGCTCGAACGTTGGATTGAGCGTCTCATTGGACAGGATGGTGCCAATCTGTACAGGTACAAGGGTGTGCTCGCCATCAAGGGTATGGACGATAAGTTTGTGTTCCAAGGAGTGGGCATGATGTTCAGCGGTAACTTTGAAGGGAAGTGGACTGTGCCGGAGGGTGAACGTGAATGCAGGTTTGTGTTTATTGGTAAACATTTGGATCATGACTTTTTGCGCAATGGGTTTATGGCGTGTCAGGCGTCTGCCAAGCTTCGGTTTGCAATTGGAGAGGAAGTATTGGCCAATATTGGACAGTGGGTCACTGGCACTGTGTTGAAACATTGGGATGAGGGAAATGCATACAGGATTGAAATTCAGGATGGTAAGAAGACGAATGTTTGGGCACCGGTGGATGTAGATGCTTACATTCGTCCAAGTGGCACGAAAAAGGCGAAGATTGATTCTTAGATTTGTAGATGTGAAAGAAAAAATATAATTTGTTGAGATTTCAATTTAGTGTCGCTAGGTGTATATTTTCAATTTTTTGAGCCCAAACATGAATTGATGTATGGAGCTTGTTCCAAATTGGGCTTTAGTGCAGATGAAGACCGCAAAGTTGTACCATGTTATATGTATGCATCGACAAGGTAGAGATAAATATGATCCATATTTTGGTTCTCAAATTATTCCATCAAGATCTTATACGGCAAGACGTTTTCCTGGAAATAAAATTCCAAAAAGCTTTTGCACATCGTTGCCGTTTGATACGTACCATCGTTTGATTAAACGAGATGATTGAATGATAACGATAGGTAGTTCCATACATTTATTCGCACTAAAAAATATGTAACTTTGTTATATATATTAAGGTATTGCTAATCAAAAACATACGCTCATGACAAAATATCCCATATTCTCGATCATGATGGAATGTTGTCAACTTTGATTGTGCTTTATCCAATTGTCCTAAAAGGCATCACGCCTGGCTTCAATGAACACTTTTCGTGTTCATCGCTCTCCTCCGAAAAAGTTTCTCCATTTTCAACGCAAACAGCAACACTTCTTGATTCCAAGGCAGAAGAAATAATTTGGATCATGAAATATGGTGCAGAAAAAGAAGATGGAATGTATGTAAGCTTGAAATCGCATGGAACTCCACCATTTTTGAGACCTCTCGATATACAGTAGCATTCAAATGTTTTACAATTACAGTTGGACACCTTTTGCGGCAATGATTTCATTCTTAACATCATGTTCTGTAAAATACCGTCAAAGTGCACAAACGACTCATAGCTATGAAACAGATTTACTATTCTTGTAGTTGACGTTCTCCTTGCTTGATGTCCGCCACTCAAAAGGGGAACAATGGTAGCAACTTCACTAGCATTTGTGCCGATTCGGTTACCATATAGCATTTGAATTACACTGGCGTTATAATGAACAATGTCGTAAGGTCTCGTTGCTTTAATAACAATCCTGTAAGACAGTAAGCGCAATTAATGAAAATGAATACAGAATAGACAGAAGGCAAAGTAAATAAAGCATATTTGGCTTACCTGGGTTCCTCAGATAACCTCAATGCATCTTCGATACCATAATCATTACGATTTTTCAAAATAATAACATTCTGAACTGAAAACAGAGGTCGACATGGCGAAGATAGAACATGCATCGAAATCTTAGGGGTGTCGTACACATGAGTATCACTACGTGCTTCAATTCGATCGTTACCCTGATTCTGTAGAGGATAATAAAATTGTCGACTCTTATGAATCAAATTAAAATAGGTTTCAGGTCCAGCGTAAAACTGTACTTCAGAATCTCCCGGTCTTCTCCGTTTGTTCGTCATGTGTCCTCTATCGTTTGTTATAACTTTGAGATGTGTCTCATCATTAGATTTTGAAACACCACGTGATGTTGCTGCGACCTTATCGATTTCATCATCGTCATCATCCTCTTTTTCGTAGAACTCATTCTTTACCAAATCGTTGTCCTCACAGTCCGCTGCGTAGCCACTTTTACGCACATCACTGGATCGGCGGCCCATGTTCGCAATATTTGTTTGTAAAGGTTGATGTATTTATGTATGCCCGTTATTAAATAAGGGAGAGAGAGAGAGAGAGCAAAATGTACTTCGAAAATGAATTGAAAGGTGACGTTTTCTTGTTCATTAAATGACGCATACCACGTCCTCTCACGGTGGATGACGTACATTTGATTTACATGTTACATGTCAATCTTCTAATGTAATCATCGGCAGATTCTCGGAGGAATTATTGGAACCTATGTACATTGTATTTAAGGTTTGATGCAACACGATGAAATAGATACCTTAAGAAGACAAAATCGCTTATAACGGGTAGAAACGTACATTTGTAAGTGCTCACAGGTTCAATTTTCTACCCTAACGTCGAATAAGGATGTGCGAACGTTTACCCCCACCTACCATGTTTCTGAATTTCAACGCGTTTCTGCAGAAAACGTTTTTTTTAAAATCTGTTTGCTTCTATTTTGTTAACTTCTACTTATGAGGGTGAACTTCAACTTCAACAAAGGTAATTATTTGTAGAGAAAAAGCACACTCTGGCAGATTTAGAGATGACATATTTTTTTGCTGTCTTCTTATTCAAATCGCAATAAGTAAAATTTCAACTTCAACCTCCTCATCTCACTTTTTTCCGTCTATAATTGACAAACGATATTGCTGTTTACTTATCAAAAATGCCTAAAGTAAATTTTCAAATTTATACCTCCTCATCTCACTTTTTTCCGTCTACAATTGACAAACAATATTGCCGTCTATTTATTAAGAATGCGATAAGTAAATTTTCAAATTTGTACCTCCTCATCTCACTTTTTTCCTTCAATAATTGACAAAATCACAAATTTACAAAAGCTTGAATCATTTACAATACTTATTGCAAAGATGTTTTGGTCGTGTTTTGTGTTTTCTTTTTTTGGTTCCATTTTTAAATTGATCTTCAGAATTTTGTCATCGCTGCATTTTTCCCCATATATGATATATGGTTTGTATTCCATCTACCTCTAATGAATGGGCGATTCAAAGTGCGACGTATGTTAGGCGACATGTTCCTAACTTATTTATAAGGGTTTTTACAAAAAATGAAAATCTTGATAACCAGTCGC
>Ga0209092_10005466_pt1 | contig 10290 bp, 11 predicted proteins | sample FraStrMetagenome_FD_187446 | JGI IMG/M metagenome (GOLD analysis project Ga0209092, IMG submission 187446) | Marine eukaryotic phytoplankton communities from Arctic Ocean - Fram Strait ARC3M Metagenome (SPAdes) (version 2) | ecosystem: Environmental > Aquatic > Marine > Oceanic | place: Fram... | reverse complement strand
ACTACTACACGATTTTGAAAGTCAGTAGTAAATACGGTAGTATATTACTACAGTAGTACGTGTAGTGTAGTAGTAGTACGTTTACTACGAACCCCTGCCTGCACCTCCTTCCCAACGAAAGCGATTCGACATGTTGCTCGCAGGGATCCTGGAACCTCTAATGTATCGATTCGTTGCTCTAACTAAAGCGTTACTTATTCGAGCATTAATGAAACCCCTTACTGTCGAATAAAATTGATTTTTCGATAATGACAATCACACTTTATATTCATACTCTTATTGACGATATTTCGTTTTGGTCTTGGGTTACTCATGCGCTTTTGATGCGTTCGTTTTCAATTCTAAACCAATACAAGTTAGAGCTTATTAAATTAAATTCACGCAAAGCATTATTCAAAACCTATTGACAATGGATTTCCTTTTTAAATTTGACTTGAATGGGTTTGAAACTAAATGGCTGACATTACATGGTTGAAGATCACGTAAGCTTTATTGATCTCTCATTCTTCAAACAAGTTGTTATTCTTACCATGACGAAGAGCCAGGTTAAAGGGAGTGGTCACAGACCTTCGGTCCTAAAGACAAATTCTGAAGCGTCCAAAAACCCGGAACAGTTTGCTTTATTTATGGAGGCAACAGCTACTTATGTTGGTACCACCTTCCAGGAGGCAGCCGATTTGGACACACTCCTTACCAATCCTATCAAAGATAAAACTTTTCGTCGTTGTTAAGAGCAATACGATCGAAGAAAAACATTTCTTCGTAAGTTCGGTTATCAGTTGGAAGAGGTTGTGGAGGAAAATATGATGGAGTTCGCTACTGCTTTGTACAAAGAGTACAAGAAAATATTCTCACAGTGTCAGCGATCGATAAGAAACAACACAATCAAGCATTACGAACTTATCTTGGGACAGTACTCGGACACCCTCAAGGCAGAAGTCAAAGGCTAACGTGATTGCCCGACAAACATGTGGCTACTGCAATTAAAGAAGGTTACATTGGGTCTGAGACGGAACGCAAACATATACGTTTTGATATTCAACCTTCTACGAAAATGAAGGATACGGAGAGATTGGATAGTTATGATTTAAGGTTTGAGTCAATTGTCAGGACTATCCGCCTGAATAATGGTTCGTTCGGCAGGTTCGAGCGCTTGATAGATCACGAGTTCGAAACCGGCAATGCTGCCGACGAATTCGAAGCCGAAGACATCGTCGAATCATCTTCTTATCAGTCGCTTTTCTTCTAATTTTGACCAACGCAGCTGCTCAGGATTAATCCTGTATTTGGCAAACAGGTGTCTCACAGGGTCCAATGATCCGAGGGACCTGCCAACGGCCTATTACTTTTTAGCCAAATATAGGTCGTCGGGCAACAACCAACGCGCGCGATCCAGCAATCGTTAGCGGAACAATCGAGAAAATCGCGATCCCTCAGAATGATCACACGTAAATGTGAGAATGACCCGTCCCGGACGAGCTCTCTCTGTGCGAAACGGAGTGACAATCAAGCAAGCGTAGGCTGGAACTGCGACAAGCACGGTCACTCCAGTGCCTACTGCCTGAAAGAATTAAACAGCCAAGGAATACAACTGAGCCTGGTACAACCGAAGACAACCTTTGTCATTCCACGGACCTGGCTATTAATAGATTCAAGGCTAAAGATCAGCTCCATTTGCAATGAGGACCTCACTTCGAAATCAAACCCGTTATGGCTCCCCTCACAGTTACACCAACGGGGTAAGTCAGATCTATTCACACTGGATATTTTACCGCACGAGGTATTCTGCGATAATTCCTCCATCGCGAACATATTTCGAAAATTTGCAAAACTTTCCGAAATGACGCGGAACACACCATCACCGTTCATCTGACAGGCACCCACTCTATCAAGTTTGCCCGCTGCAGCTCTGACCTACTGCACTAAAGAGCACGATGACGTTGTAATAACGTTGCTTTATTCGTTACTCACCACCATGTAGGCGTAAAAAAGAGTATTTCAGCCTCCGTGAAATCGAACGAGCGCTCCATCACAGTTAGGATGGCCTTCTACATCGGACTTATAGTCTTACATCCGAGATAACCTTCTTAACTGCCCAATGAGCCTCTCTTGATGGCGATCAATCTTGTTTGCTACCTCGGATAGTTTGCGAAAGACGATTGTAAATAATCTTACCCGCTCGATTTGAAAGCGACTAGGAACTGTTTTGTTTTCAACTGTGTACTTATTTGTTAATTTCTTCTTGTGAGGCATTGCATAAGCTATTGCAGGAACATGACACACTGTATTACATGTTCCATACCGATCACGCAAATATAATCCATGACCTATGCGGAAATAAAGCAATAACTTGATATGCTTATTTGAAAAGATTAATTGAGGTTTGTCAGATTGAGGACAAATATCTGTGAAAATTTTATCTCAACCAACAAAGTACCTAACAATTCAGAGTCACGTTAACACAGCAAACTCACAGGTTTGTGTTGTACAGAAAATAAGCGTTTTACCACCCACCCCTCGATGTTAACGTGGACATGTGAAGGATTTAATTACGAAAACGTTCATTTTTCTTTCGAAGTTTGGCCAATATTATTCCTTTTACGTTTAATCAATAATGAAAGAGGATGCTACAACGATATTGTATTTTCGTCCCTAATTCAATATCCTTCGAATTATCATAAACAAGAAACCAACGTCAACAAAATTATCGTATAATTGGGTCACTATGCTAGAAACGAAAGCAACGGAACAGGTTTCGTGACAAATGTAAAGATATTCTTAGAGTTCAGCATGCCCCATGGCTGAAGCAAACTGCTTTCCGACAGCCTGCATCTTTTCGGCGTAGTTAGGATCGCTCATCATATTTTTCATTTCTTGCATCTGTCTAACCATGTCAGGATCCTTCATCATTTGCTTGATGACTTCTTCAAATTTAGGATCTTTCATCATTTCTGCTGCTTCCTTCAAGATTTCTGGATCCTGCAAAGCATCCATGGCATTTTCCATATTTGTTCGAGCAGTATTTTTCAATTCATCCTGGCCCTTCTTCATCATGTATTCCATTTTTGCCTCCATTTTCGCCGCGAGGTTTGGGTCCGACATCTTTTCTTTGGTCTTTTTCAATGATTCTTTGAAATCAGCTGTTTTCTCAAACTTTTTCATTTGCGCTTGAAATGTAGGATCGTTCATCATCTTCTGTGCTTCGGCCATCATTTCAGGATTCTGCATGTCTTCCATAAGTTGAGCAAGAAGAGCTGGGTTTGATGCTGTAACATCACAAGATATTGTTAACAAGTGAGAAGGTATCGCGAGCAGAAAATGTATATCAAAGCCCACACACAGCGATAGAACGACCATTAACAAACATTTCTAGAACATGAACGCAAATACAGCATTTTGGGCCTCAATAGCACAATACTGTTACATACGATACAAAATCAGAAGTCACGTACCTGCTTCCTTCATTCCCGACATACCAACATGCAAATCATAAGCTGCACGTTCTTCAGGTGTCATTTCATTCCTATCTTTTTGCGCGCTTACGAGCGTACTGGTGCAGCAAGCCAATACAATGGCAATGAAGAGAGTAAAAAATAGGTTCATGATGGTTTGTTTCGCGTATTAAATAGGATCACGAGACCTTCTTATCGACTTTTGATATTTGATGATATGTGAAAACGTATCAAGAAAACGTAAAAAGTAAAAACAGAACTCTTTCACGTGTAACTTCTTCAAACACCGTCGCGATCTGGACTTCAAGGAACAAAGTTCGTTTGATTTTAAGAGTTTGACACGTGGAAGATAGTCCCGCGTTCGAGGTTCGAGTACGTGATTTCTACTTTCCACCAACGACAGCCGCAGAAGTCCAAGCCTCTCTCTCTCTTGTCTCTCTAAGCCAAGACGACTTGCTAGTTATCCAAAATCATAACTTTGGTTATTGCATATTAAATATAGTATTACTAGTTGAATATACGAAACGAGGGTTTTTAAAAATAAAAAGAAAATGGTGGAAATCGATATGGATGAAATAAAGAGCGAGATCCAGGCAGCAAAAAATAATGTCGAGGACGAAAAGGAGGAGGAGGAAAAGGCTCCTAATGATGCGCCTGTTGAGAAAAAGAAAAAGAAAAAATCGAAAAAGTCGAAATCGACCACGAAAACTACTGAATCCGGGGAAACTGTGGAATACCCCGAAAGCCTCATGAAGAAGAAGGGAGGTGGTGGCGATAAGGGAATTAAGAAGATGCCTCTTGTTTTCCTCGTTATGATGACAGGAACGACTCTTATCCCCGTATTGCTTTATATGAGTGACTGGATTGGCGCCTACGTTCAAAAGAATAATGTCATGGGAGGACTAGGTTACAGGTTTGGAATTGGACCTTCACCAAAAAAGAGGATTGTTAGTTTCTACGAGAAGCATGACCCTTTAAAGATTTCGAATATTGATTCTATTATGGCGAAACATTACGGTGAATGTAAGTTTGTTATTTGACCTTAGCTTATCGTAATCGATTATTATCCTAACTTTGGCCCTTCTCACCATAACTTTAAGATAACAAGCTTACGAAAAAGCTCGAAAGAAAATATCACGATTACGGCTATTTTTTGGATTGGGAAAAAGATGAAGCCCCTCTACAGTTAGCTAAAGCTCAGGTTTATGAAACAATGGATGAGATCGGTATTTTGTTTCATAAGCATGCACCTGTGCCTATTAAGAATGCATATCGCAATGCTAAATTTAATATTTCTTTGCTTTACAAAAGTGGCAGAAAAATTTGGAGAAAACAAATCTGGCCAATCTTGGAACCGTACTTTGGTGTTCCTGACGAAAGAACAGCACGAGAGCAAAAACGGAAGGACGCAGCTTCTGCGCGTAGAAAGAAAGGTGGGAAGAATAGAGAATATAGAGAGGATTAAAGCTCAGTAGCAAGCCAAGATAGTAAGACTATCACACGTGTTAAAAATACTTTCTTTGAAACAATTTCGGCAAGGAACCTTCCTTTCTTGATCCTTAAGTGTAATAAATGCCGAAGTACGCTCTAATTAACCCATCCCATAGATCATATTCATGACATACAGGGATATTATCCTTGGCCGACATCAATCTCATAAGATATGTATCGTGATAAGATTTACTCACAATATATTCTAATATGTATACGAGTATATCTGAGCGGCATTATGTGTAGGAAAATATGGCTTTCTTGCTTACGTACTTGTGTTAACTTACAATTTCTTTACCAGTTTTAGCATCCAAATCTTTTGGCCACCAAAGAGGTGTGTAGGGCAAATATCGCAAATTATCAAGTATCACATCAGATCCACTTTGGATTCTAATTTTATTTGTATTGCTCCAATTCGTACGTGGTAAAATGTTTTCGAGGCGCATCTGTGCCAAAGCAACGGTAGTTCCAGGCATCGGGGCGGATATTATTTCGCCCAAAGTTTTTCCAGTCTCGATGTCAAATATTCGACTGCCTGGAATCACTTCGTTTGAAATACGCTCAGAAAGTTTAGTAAACGCATCTAATTCTGTCCTCCGCTTTTGAACCGCTTCTAATTTCGCCTTGGAATCCACTTCACCTTCTGGAGTTATGCCGTGACCCATAAATAGCGCCATCAACGCGCCAGCTTCCGGAGCAGATAGACAAGGAATAGAGCTAAATGAAGAAAAGTTTGAACCTTCACTTGATTCGAAAGTTTCATTCTCGGATTTCTTCCAATGCCATGAAATTTCTGTAGTTCTATCGATCAGGAAAAGTGGAATGATCCTTTTACGAATGGCGCCAGTGAAATGGCTGCGTGCAGTTAATTCCTGCCCCAAGTAGCACCCTTTGCTGAAGCTCACTGCATTTAGCCATTCTTGATTTGTTTCGAGAGCCGTTTTCCCCTTTACTTCAGCACCTTCGGCTATGCCCATGAGTCTCCTCAAAAACTCATACGAACCTGGCATGTTTGGAAATGGAGAGTCTGAAAGAATAGAAGTGAAGATTTTAGATCGACTGGCGGGGCTGCGATCGCCGCTCTGTTTATCAAACGATATAATTCTCAAACCAAGCGAAGGATGTCGCGGATCAACAGCGGTCATCATCTCCATTAATGGATGGTCAGGTGCCGGTCCTACATACCGTGTTCCATAAATAACATGACTGCTAGCTTCCTTCGCCTCATGAATGTCCACCGCCGATCTCCTCAGCTTATGCGCCTTCAAATGACGCATCAACTCATCACTTGTCGATTCTGGTACATCAATGAAATAATCAAACTCATCATCATTATCACCCTGACGCTTCCACAACAACGCATCCGTCAAAACTCTGCCCCTATGATCCAAAAAACAAGTGGATCGCAATACATCGCTGCAAACGTCCTCCCCATCTCCATCTTCGATACAGGGACGTGGCGAATTCGGTACAGAATACAAATCGCTTGTAACAAGTCCTTGAAGATATGCAGTTGGTCCAGAGGAAGTATCCTTCTTAAGTCGATTATTATTACTTTTACCGGAAGCATCACCAAGCCGTTGATTTTTAGCAGCTATCGATCGTTTCGTGGGTTTGTTTTTAATCGCAACGATTCGACGTTTGCTTAAAGTTTCATGACCCTTGGACCAAAGTTTACCGAATCGACCACTGCTTCCTGCCTGTTTCATAGCCGCCGATGTTGCTGCTGCTGTGGGAGTTGCCATGGTAATGATAACTGACTGAGAGACTTAAAAAACAGATGAGAGAGATCGAATTAAGAAACACCGTTAGGTTTGGTGGCTAATGTGCTAATGTGCTAATGTGCTAATAGCTAATACCCATCATGTCATGTGATGATGAAAAGTTATTAATACATGTAAATTTGCCTGCCGATATCCCTTTGTCAGGACTTTTCCGAAAATTCCGAAAACCTTGTAAAATAGCTAGTTTCAACTCTCAACGTTATTATCTTATGACGTCATTTGCCTCCACCTGGCACTTTGGCACTTGGGTCTTCACGCCTTCACCAAACCACAAACCATTCCCTTTCCCCTCTATATTCTATCTCTATCTTACGTAGGTGTGTAGTAAGAAGATCGTGGATGAAAGAGAAGCATTTGGTGTTCACACTCACTCTTTCGTTGTTAAGGTCCTCTTCATTGCCTCTTGGGAATACAATTTTTATTCGTTTCAACGATATCCATCTATCCGTCTATCCGTCTATATTTATATAAATATATATATATATACATACATACCATGTACAAGACAATCACCTCATTTGTAACTACGCTCTTGCTACTTGGAGTAGAAAATCATGTTTGTAACGCACAGTTTGGTGTGGCAGGAAACAAAAAAGGTTCTGCATCTTCGTTCGAGAGTATGAATGAAGAAGCTAAGAAACAATATGAGGGAGGTGGATTAGCTGACATGATGGATATGGGTGCATTGGCAGATATGCTTGGTGGAGAAGTTGATATGGCGGAGCTTGAGGCACTTGTAGCCGAGGCTATGAGTGATCCCGAGACGATGCAAGAAATGATGAAGATGCAGAAGGAAATGATGCAGGCCATGAATCAGTTGGGAGATATGAGTCCCGAGGATTTGATGAAAACTGCTGCTGATGCTGTGGAGACTATGATGGATACTGATGTACTTGATTCCATGTTTGAGGATACAGATGCTTTAATTGAGCAGCTTGAACAAAGTGGTATGGTCGACGCTGCTATGATTGCTAAGTATAAGGCCAATCCCGAATTGTTGAAGGCCGATATGCAGGAGGGTATCGCCCAAATGAAACAGGCTTTTGATGATCCCGAAACTATCAATGCTGCAATGCAGGCAATGTCAAGCTTTGGTGAGTTGATGTCCGATCCGAAGGCGCTAAATGAGGCAATGAAGGGCGTGAGTGACTTGATGGGATCTTTATCTAGTGATATGAGTAATGATGATAAGATTGAAGAGGCCCGATTGAAAATCCTATCAGATCCGTCGTTTGGGGGAAATGACGGTCTTGCCAGTATTTACGGAACAGACGAAATGAAAGAGTTACTCAGTGATTCGACGAAGTGGCGTGACGCTGTTAAGCTTGGAAAAGGAATGATGCTTAACGACGAGTTGTAGATAAATATCTTAAGCAATGTACCTATATATCACTGTTAAATGGAGGTTTGTAAACTTTCCACTCTATGTCTTCACGAGAAATAGATATAAGACCGTTTTCGTCAACATAATCTCTTGGATCTCTTCTCTTCAAAACCCCGAACTCAAATGGAGCTGTTCGACTTTGCAATAGAGGTCGTAAATAGTACTCCAAGTTTTTTGAAGTATATTCTGCTACATCAACACCCCATTTCAGATGACAAAAATGAGTATGCGGGTATTTCTTTGCTATTTCTATAGTTTTTTCCACACTCATTCTACCTGATTCTCCCCAAAACAAAGGTTCATCTTCGTCACGTCCACTATCACCATGAACATCTTCAGTAAAAGCTACCACGTCAGGCAATCTTTTATCCAAAATTTCACGCTCTATGAATATATTTGGGTATTGTTCTCGGAAAAGAGCCCAAATCAAACCTTTGCCTAACACATGTTGAAGAGTTTCAGCCTTTTTCTTCATTACTTCGATTTCCTGAATAGAAACATCATCACCTTCCTCTCTCTCCATTTGATTTTGTTCACTTATCGAATGAATGAGCCTAAATTTCATCGTTTTTGATTTTTTTGCATCCCATCGTGATTTCTTAGGAGGGGTATACCTCCACGCCCTTCTTTGAAGAGCATCTTCGTCTTCTTTGGGTACCGATGTCAGCGTCGGTGTATTCTGTATCGATCTGTTCTTACCAATGATACCCGCTCTATCTACCGATACCATCAGTACACAGTGAAATATTTCTAAAAGACCCATTCTCAGATAAGACGGTCACACGCTTGAACATTCTTTACCCTCTATCCTTTTTTTTAAAAAGTATTTTTCTCTTATGTCGACCACTACTTATTATTTCTCTTTTCTCTCTCTTCTAGTCACAGATTTCGCAAGGGAAAGCTAAAAAGGTATTATCGCAGCCATGTCAACGCAGAACATAAGGACATGTCATCATAATGCGGCCATTTCTCGTGTGTGCAGTGTACACGTACAGTTCATGTACCATGTAATACGAGCTACGAGAGTGCTTGTACCTTATTGCACCATATCATAAATTAGCTTGTTTTGAAATACTTGCACCATAAAATTGGTTTGTACGTAAACTACGTAGAATTATTTTTTATTATTCACACTTTTCCCCGCAAGCGTGTTTTTGTTTGCAATATCACACAAAGAGCATCACATCACGTGACCATCAACACTCCATTCATACCATCGACATCACTAATTTTCAACACAAAACACATCAAAAAGCCGACAAATAAACATCGATTACACAGGTAAGGTTTTGGAGCGATTTAATTGAAGAATAGAGAATTTCGTGTTTGCTGACCATTCAGAGCGTTCTTTATACAGAAGCAGATGATGACGATGAAGTCATGCAGCCGCCAACTTTTCTTCCAATTCTGGGCTAAGAGCAATGCTTATCGGAAGTTGGTCCAAATTTTCTAGTCTTCGCTTGTTATAATGTGGCGTTTTGAAGTTATTATTTCCATCACTCAAAATACAGCTTTTCATTACTTTCTGTAAGGTAAGAAAGATATCATTAAGCATCGTATGTGTGATTGCATTGTAGCTATTTACCACAGCAGCAATTAATTCTTCGATTGCTGTAGGTGATGATGTATGTTGAATAGACTGAATTGAATGGAAGAATCCAAGATCGAGGACATAGCCATACTCGACGAATAGTTGACCTATGTACGTTAAATGCATCGACAGCTTCATTAATTGCTCCATGACAAAAAATCTTGTTCACAATGATACTAGCTCTTTCACTGTTGGTTAAATAGTGTTTTGTATTCAGATTCTCTTGGTTTTCGTTTTCGTCGTTCATTGTTCCAAATTTGACCTTTGAAAAATTAGCATGAAAATGAATCATCGTAAAAACGCTTCATCTTTGAAAGAACTTTGACGAACATCTACTCACCGCAAAGACTCCAAAACTTTTCCATTAACTTGTTAATGCTTTTAATTGAGATGTAGAAGAAAATATTGATTGCTTTAAGTAGTTTATTGCCTCCACCCGGAGTTTTCAAAATTTCACTAGAAAATCGATGGAGAAAAATGAGCTTCATCTTTGAAAGAACTTTGACGAACATCTACTCACCGCAAAGACTCCAAAACTTTTCCACTAACTTGTTAATGCTCTTAATTGAGATGTAGATGAAATAGTTT
>Ga0209092_10005465_pt1 | contig 10290 bp, 7 predicted proteins | sample FraStrMetagenome_FD_187446 | JGI IMG/M metagenome (GOLD analysis project Ga0209092, IMG submission 187446) | Marine eukaryotic phytoplankton communities from Arctic Ocean - Fram Strait ARC3M Metagenome (SPAdes) (version 2) | ecosystem: Environmental > Aquatic > Marine > Oceanic | place: Fram... | reverse complement strand
AAAAGTACAAATTGAAATATTAAACGAGGATACTTTTAAAATTGGTCGTCATGAAATAAAACTATTATGTAATCGTGATGCAGAAAAATTAGATTGGGGTGATTGTGATTATTTAATAGATGCAACCGGTGCTTTTTTAACAAAAGATAAATGTAAATTACATAATGCGAAATATGTAGTTATGTCCGCGCCACCAAAAGATGAAACCGAAACATTTATTTTTGGAGCAAATCATGAAAAATATAACGGAGAGAAAATAATATCAGGTTCATCATGTACTACTAATTGTATGGCTCCAATGGTTAAGCTATTAAGAGATAACTTCGAAATAAAAAATTGTAATTTTATCACAATTCATTCTGCTACAGCTTCCCAATATACTATTGATGTTTGTAAAAAAACTTCAAGAACAAATCGATCGGTTATTAATAATATTATTCCTCATTCTACTGGCGCTTCCAAATCAATTATTAATATTTTCCCCGAATTAGAAGGAAAAATATATGGTACTAGTGTTAGAGTTCCTACTATGAATTGTTCATTATTAGATTTTAATGTAGAGCTTGAAGGCGAAAATGTTAGTCTAGATAAAATAGAAGAATTAATAAATAATTCTGAATTAAATGGTAAAGTATATGGTATAAATAATAAAAATTTGGTAAGCACAGATTTTATGTCTACGCAAACGCCAACAATTTTTGATAAAAAAGCTTCCATGGAAATGGGTCCAGGTAAATTAAAAATGTTATTATGGTATGATAATGAATGGTCATATTCCACACAATTAATACGTTTAGTAAAACACATGTATCATTTTAATACTATGATCAAAGATAAATATAATATGAAAAACTTAGAATTAACAGGAAAAAATGTTGTTGCTCGTTTTGATTTCAATGTAGCAATGAATAATGGAGAGATAGTTGATGATTTTAGAATTGCATCAGCTATTCCAACAATAAAATATATATTATCTCAAAATCCTAATCGATTAATATTAACCTCTCATTTTGGAAGACCAAAAAATAAAGAGACAGAATTTTCTCTCCAATTTATGATTCCTATTTTAGAAAAATATCTAGAAACAACTATAGATTTCTTACCCGAAGGATTAGCAAATAATACAATACACAAATTAAATACAGGTGTTTATCTTTTAGAAAACTTACGATATTATACTGCTGAAACATTATATAACCCAGAAGAAACAAGCGATAACAATAGTGTTCGTATTTATAGAGAATTAGGTGATGTATTTATTATTGATGCTTTTGGATGTTTACATAGAGAACATATGAGTATATGTGATATTAACTACTCTGGTAAAGAATATGGATATGGTGAATTAATAGAAAAAGAATTAGTAAACTTAAATACTATTCTCTCTAATAAAAATGAAAAGGTTTTGGGAATAATTGGTGGAGCTAAAATACAAGATAAATTACCATTTATCCATAAGTTAAGAAAAATACCAAATACAAGATTATTTATTGCTGGAGGACTAGCAAAACATTATGAACAGTATTATGATAATGTTATGGTAATGAGATATGGTGTAGGTAATTATAGTATGGATGATGAGCCACAAGAATTAACACTTGTTGATGTGAAGAACTCTGATGCTAATTTTTATGATATATCTGATATTAATATGCAAGTATTAATGGAAGAAGTACTAAAAAGTGATATTATATTCTGGAATGGTCCATTAGGTGTTATTGAACATGAAATTTATAAAAAAGGGAGCATTAGACTTGCTACATTTTTACAAAACATAAAAAATAAAAAAATAATTATTGGCGGCGGAGAGACAGCAACCCTTTTCAATAAAGACAATAATGATATTTATGTGTCTACAGGTGGCGGAGCATTATTAGACTATATTCAAAATGGCACAAATATGTATGGTCTTAAAGCTTTTACAAAACTATAATAAAGCATAATAACATATTATATTATGGATAACTATAATACAAAATATAATACAAATTATAATTTATTTATTGAACCTTTATATGGGTCTAAGCGAAATAGTAGAATTGACGAAGTATTATTAAATGAAAATATATTGCCTCATAGTTATAATATTGAAGAAAGAACAGATATGACAGAATATGATGTATACAGTATAGACCCAGAAGGATGCCAAGATGCCGATGATGCTTTTAGTATTTACAAAGAAGATAATAAATTATTTCTTGCTATTCACATAGCAGATCCTACTGAATTTATAAATAAAGATTCAACTTTATGGGAAAGTATTGAAAATAAAGTAGTAACTAGATATCCTTCGAATACAAATCCTGTACATATGATGCCTGAAGAAATAATGGAAAAAGCAAGTTTAATGGTTAATAACTATGGTGATATAAAACGGGCTATAACTATTTTAACAGAAATTGATACAGAAACATTTAATCCAATTGGAAATGCGCGTTTATTATTTACTAAAATAAAAGTAAATCATAAAAACGCTTTAAATTATAAATTGGCGGGTGAATTATATTGTAATAATTTTGTTTTACAAAATGGAATAAAAATAAGTGAAGCCCTAATGTCAATTCGAGGAGAAAAAACAAAAGGAATAGTATTAAATGAAGTAGATAAATCAAGTATTAAATTTGAAAATGATAATGTATATCTATATAGTGATTCACCTGAAGAAAAGTCTATGAAACAAATGATTGCCGAATATGCTATATTTGCGAACTCCTTTGTAGGAGAGTATTTAAAGATAAATTTTGAAGGTTCAGGATTATATAGAATATGTAGTGCTAGTGAATGGTTACATACATTATATGATGGTATAACTGGAGATGAATTGTTAAATGAAATAATTGTAAGTGGTATTTCAGCAGAATATATTTCAAAAGTAAATTCTCATGATTTAGTTGGTTCGCCAGAATATTGCCATTTTACTTCACCTATTCGTCGTTTATCTGATTGTGTTTGTCATTATTTATTAAAATACATATACTTAAGAAATAAAGTAGAAATTGAAGCTCCATTTTTAAATAGCGATTTAGAGAAATATTCTAATAATTGTATGAAATTATCTAAAGTAATGAAAAATGTTCAGTATAAAGATACAAAATTTAGATTGATACAGGTAATGCATAATATGTTAATAAATAAAGAAAAAATAGCTATTTCTTATTTTGTTTCTAGTTACACCGGATTATTTTTAAATATAATTATAGACTGTATAAATGAACATTCGGTTTATTTGTCTTATACTTTGCGGATTTCTGATTTTCAGAAAGAATATGAAATAAAAAAAAGACAGGTAATGAATATTACAAGGGTAAATTGTATAGGCAAATTTGATCAAGGTAGTATACCGGAATTAGATAGTTTGTTTCTTTAAAAATATATTTTTATATAATTATATATTTTTTATACAATATTTCCTACATAAATATATATAATATGTATTTATTAGCAATTGATATTGGAGGTACTACATTTTCTTTTTCTCTCTTTAAAGATAATCATCTTTTTTTAAATTCAGATAATTATGATATAACCAAGTATATAGACCATGAAATATTATTTAAAGATTTATATTTAGTAGTAAGAGAGAAAATAGACATAGGGTTAATTTCAAAAATAGGAATAGCATGTCCTGGGCCATTGGATTTAGCCAGCGGGACAATTTTAAATACACCAAATTTAAAATTTTTGCGGAATGTTAATATTAAAGACGAATTGAAAAAGCATTTTAATATTAAGGATATTCATGTGGAACATGATGCAAATGTTTATACATTAGGATTTTATAACAGGTTAACTACAAAAAACAAAGATGATGTTGTATTGGGTATTACATTGGGTACTGGTATAGGATTTGGAATTATAATAAATGAAAAATTATTCAAAGGAAGTTATGGAATGTCAGGAGAATACGAGCGTAGTCCAGTACTTAATGATAAAACATGGGCTGATTTAATAGGAAGAGATTTTTTTGAATTAATAACACAATTATATTTTAAAAAAAATGTAACACCTAAGGAATTATTTGAATTAGCAAACGATAATAATAGTAAAGCATTAAATATATGGAAAAATTATGGTAATAATATTGGGAAATGTTTATGTCATGTTATTGGTTTATTAAATCCCAACTATATATCTATTGGTGGAGGAGTTTCAAAAGCAAATAAGTATTTTCATAATTATATAATAAAGGCATTAGAAAAACATTGTTTAATTTATGATAAAAAAAAAATAAATATTTCATATGATGAAACTAATTTAAATATTTTTTATGGCTGGGTTTAATTATACATATAAAGACTGATTAGTAGCAACAAATTTGAGAGTATTTAATGGTATTTGTTTAATTTTACTTAGTAATTCCATATTACCCAGATATTCACATAATTTTTCACATTCACTCGCAATATTATTTATTTTAAGAATTGCTTTAATAAATTCACCCAGGAATATATTTTTTTCTTGTAATATTACTTGTAGTATTTCTTTACAACTAGTTTCGTCTGTTGCGTTTTTACACCATCTAATAACATAATCTATAAGATCATAAATTATGTTGTAATCAGAACCAGTAAATACTCCACAATTAGTTTCGTGACTCATAAAATTATCCATATCATTTTTGGCATCTATAATAATATTTTTAAGCAACATATTATTAGTTTTTGGTGTAAAATCACGATAATCTTCTAAGACAGATACATTTGTAAAACAACTAAATATTGCGGCTATTTCATAATATTCTAGGTCTTCAAAGTAGTTATACTTTTCTAATAGGTTAGCAAATACTAGACAATGTATTTCTTTAATATGTGCTGCAACCCTTCCTTTCTCTAAGATTTGTTTTTGATCGTTACTAATTTCAATAAATCCTGTTTCATCAAGTATATTTTCAATTTTAGAGATAGAATGATTAATATAATTGCTGGCACTTTCTAGTCTAGAATGTGTATTACTTCTTTTTGTTTCTAATTCATCTATTTCAGTATATTTTTTAATATCTTCTTTTAGATTTTTATTACAATCTATCATATTACTAATTTCGCGCTCTATTTTTTTCTTTTTATTTGCCGATAATTTTTGTTTTGAAGTTTCTAATTCAAAATACTTATGTATAATTTCGACAGGTGTGCGTAAAAGGTTTAAATAACCTTTTTTGGCTAATATTTGATTATCTAATTCTTCTATATCATTTTCAATAATTTTAACACTTTTACTAATATCATTTGTAATCATACTATTATTAGCAAAATCATTAAAATTCATATTGTTTGTGAAGTATAGATTTAATAACAAATTATAAGAAATTTTAAATTTAGATACAAGTGTTTGAGGAACACCTCCGAGTATAGTCTTATAATCATTTAAATAAGGATAATTAAACAAATTATTAAGATGAATAACAATGCCTTTAGTGTCATATCCTCTTCTGCCTGCTCTTCCAGCTTGCTGTGTGTATTCATGAGCCTGTAAGTAACGCATTCCAGAACCATCAAATTTGGATAAATTTGTAAACACTACTGTTTTTGTAGGCATATTTAATCCAACAGCGAATGTTTCTGTAGCGAATAATAATTTAATATATTTCTTTTCAAAAAGAATTTCTACCATTTCTCTTAATATTGGCATAATACCAGAATGATGAATGCCTATTCCTTTTTGAAATAATTTTATCATATTGACATATTCAGGTAATCGCATATATTCTTCAAAATTAGGTAGTTTCTGTAATATGTGTCTACATTCTTTTTCAATAATTTGAGGAATTGTTGATTCATCATCAAATAATGAGACATCCAAATCATATGCGTATTTTTCCACATTTGCTCTTGAATAGACAAAGTAAATGGCTGGGACTAAATCATTCTCTTTAAGATAATTGGTTAAATCATGTAATACATGTTGTCTTTTAATAAATACATTATTTTTCTTAATATAGGTAATATATTTATTAATTTTATGATAAGTAAGCTCGTCAAGAGGTTTATCTTGAGATTTAAGTAGGTGTAATTTATTTTTATTTTTTATAAATTCTTCCTTGAATTCCTTATCGCGAATATTTTTAATTGTGGCGGAATTAGCGCCTAACCATAAATAATGTTCTAAAGGAACAAATCTAATTTTAGTTGTTGATAAATAAACTTTTTTAGTCGATGATTCATGAATATCTTCAATCCATTTAGCAAATTTTTCTGGTTTATCAATAGTTGCTGATAACATTAATAATTGCACAGAGGGAGGCATTAACATAAAACATTCTTCCCAAACTGTTCCTCTATCTTGATCATTGATATAATGCACTTCATCAAAGATAACAACACCAACTTCAGATTCAATATCAATGTTAAAGTCAAGTGCGAGATTTTTAGTATCATATTTTTTTTGATATAAATTGTTTCTTAAAATTTCAGTGGTCATAATTAAAACATCTGCTTCAGGATTGTCTTTAATATCTCCAGTTAAAATTCCAAATGAAATATCAGGATATTTGCTAGTAAATTCGTGATATTTTTGATTCGATAATGCTTTAATAGGTGAAGTATAAATAATTTTTTTCCCAATAGAATGAAAATATTGAATACTAAACTCAGCAGGTAGTGTTTTTCCTGATCCGGTTGGTGCTGTAACCAACGAATGATTTTTTTCAACCAGTGCTTCAATAGACCATTTTTGCCAATTACTTAATTCAAATGGAAATATTTCAAAGTGTTCATTGTGCTTTGATTCATTGTATTCGTTTGGACAAATAAATACCATCTTTTATAGTATAAGTAAAAAAATCCTTTTTATTCAATTTTAAATATAAATATAATAATTTGTATTTATATATTTATGAAAAGAAGCGTATGTATAGCAGGCAATTGGAAAATGAATCCAAAAACATTAGCAGAGGCTGAGGAACTAGCAAATCAATTAAAAGATATTAGATCATTTCACAATATAATAATTCTAGTTCCATTTCCTTTTATATATAAAGTAAAAAAAATATTATCAGATACATATATTTCTGTAGGAGCTCAGGATTGTTATACTATTTCATCTGGTGCTTATACTGGTGCTACTTCTGTAGAAATGTTAAAATCCTTAAAGTGTGACTATATATTAGCAGGACATAGTGAACGAAGAAATATTTTTAATGATTGTAATTCTATAGTTAATGCTAAAATCCATACAATATTAAATAATAATATGAATTGTATATTTTGTATCGGAGAGAATCAAGAGGAATATCAAAAAGGTTTGAATAAAGAAACTTGTTCAAAACAATTAACAGAAGGATTATCAAAAATTTCTAGTGAAAAAATAAAAAATATAATAGTAGCTTACGAACCAGTATGGGCAATAGGCACTGGATTAACCGCTACACCTGATATTGTAGAAAATGTACATAATTATATTCGAATTTGGTTTAAAGAAAATTATTCGAAAGATATATCAGATAATATACAAATATTATATGGTGGAAGTGTAACACCTGAAACAATAGATAGTTTAATGAATGAAAATAATATTGATGGTGTATTAGTGGGGGGTGCTTCGTTAGTTTATGATAAATTTACACGCATTATTAATTTTGACTCATTAAAGATTTAAAATGCCAATTATTAGATCATGTATTTAAAAGAGTTGTAGAAGAAAGAATAAAATTTAAAAATAACATATAATTTAATTTAAAATATAAATATAATTTTAATAATAATATAGTAAATGAATACTAGTTATCAAGATATAGACTTTAATAAAGTTATTGGACAAAAATATAAAATAGTAGAACAAATAGGAGAAGGTAATTTTGGAATTGTATTTAAAGGTATTAATATTAAGAATAATGAATTTGTTGCTATTAAAGTAGAAAATAATGCTAGAAAATCAAGGGTTTTAAATAACGAAGCAAAAATTTTAAAACATTTATCGGGACTAGATTGTGTTCCAAAGTTTAATTGGTTTGGTGCATTTGAAAATCATAGATTTATAGTAATGCAGTTATTAGGTAAAACTTTATTAGATTATAAGGATATAAAAAATACTCTTTCTCTCAGTATTTGTTTACAGGTTTTTGAAAAAATCATTAATATATTTAATAGTATACATGGGAGGGGTATTATTTATAGAGACATAAAACCTGAAAATTTTATATTTGATTTAGATAATTTAAATAAAATATATATAATTGATTTTGGTCTTGCAACTACTTATATAGATGGTAATAATAAACATGTAGAAGAAGATAAAACCGGTCATTATACTGGAACAATAAGATATTCTAGTATAAATATTCATGAAGGTTACAATCACTCGAGGAGGGATGATTTAATATCAGTTGGATATATGTTTTTGTATTTATTATTAGGCAATTTACCATGGATGGGTATAGATGATGATAATATTAAGAACAAATTTAATACAATAATGAAAATAAAAATAAAAAATTTAAATAATAATATCTTCAGAGAATATTTTAAAGAATGTTACGATTTACAATTTAAAGAAAAACCCAATTACAATAAGTTAATACAAATTATAAAAAAAACTACAATTGATACTTAGGTCATCTAGAAAATATATTTGTATATAACTACTTAAAGGTAATTCTAATAATCATTTATAAGTAATGAGTGACTCTCAAGAAACAAGTATTACTGGACGCGTTAAGTGGTTTAACAACAAAGCTGGATATGGATTTATCACAATTACCGATGGTGATCGTACAGGAACAGATGTTTTTGTTCATCATACTAGAGTGATGGTCGAATCTGAGCAATACAAATATTTAGTACAAGGTGAATATGTTGAATTTGAATTATCACAAATTGAAGATGATGCGAAACACGAGTTTCAAGCGTCCAATGTTCGTGGTGTCCGAGGTGGAAAATTAATGTGTGAGACTCGTAATGAGAATCGTACGGCGAGACCTCAAACAGAAGGCGAAGATAGTACCTCTTCCAGACCACCAAGACAGTTTAAAAGAAGAACAGGTCCTCCACGCATCAATGATGATGAATGGGTACTAGTACGAAGACAGCCAGGACAACAAGCTCGTCGTCCTCGCCGCCAAGAAGAATCTGCTAGAGAAGAATAAGTTAAAACATAATTTAAAAATATAATAAACTTTGTATAAAAATTTATTATATTTCATCAGAAAGAAATTTTATTGTTTCTTGTTTTTTCTTCTCATCCTTTATATTTTTATACAAATACTTAATAATTTTAACATTATTTTCATCTGATAAATTATATGTTTTTATCAAATTGAAAATATTAGGTTTATTGGAAATATTATTAGATAAATATCTATGTGCCACATTATTATTATATGGGTTGAATTTCTTTATTTTTTTATTTTCATCATTTTTTTTTAGTTCTATTTTGTTATCACTCTCTTGTTTTTTAATATTCGGGTTTTCTATATTATCAAAATCATTAAACGGATTAAAAAAATTATTCATATATATATTATGTTATTTTAAATGGATGAAATATATTAGCATCTATGTTCGAAATATTGTTATCAGATAAGTTAAACCATTTGGTTTTTCCATTGTTTATATGTAAATATAATTTATGTTCATCTAATAAATTAGAAAATGTAAGATGATAATAGTTTAATACATAAGGTATAAAAAGTTCATGATGACTTGTAGTTTTTGTCTCTTTAAAAAAATTAAAAAAACAATTACTATATTGTTTGCTGTATCTAGTTATATATAAATGAGCATGTTCAAATCCGTGACACATATCACCAACTTTCCAACCTGTATAATACCAAAATGGTAAATGATTTTCATTTATAATAGATATTAAATCATCAGTATTATTATTATATTTATTAATAAATAAATTATAATTTTTACAATAAATATCATCTTCAATATACCAAAAATATTCATAATTTGAATTATTGAACCATTCCAATGTCCCCAGTTTTGATGGGTTATCATTCCATCTGCCATTAAAATTTCCAATTTTTTTTCCATATTTTTGTATAAGGTTGTTATTGTTTAATATAGTTTTAGAACATTTAATAAACTGATCGACATTACTATTTAATTTTTTTGTAATATAGTCTGAATATTTTATTATATGTTTATTAAATTCTTCAACATTTTTATAATATTTATTATCTATTCCAATAACGCAATTTAAATTAGATTTTAATAATTGATTTAAAGTAATTATTTTTCCTATATTTAATTCAGAAATACCCATAAATAAAATAGTATTTTCAAGTGTAGAAACGCTGTTTTTTTTAACTATAATATTTTTGTTAATTGATCTACAACAATTTTTTCTAAA
>Ga0209092_10005463_pt1 | contig 10292 bp, 10 predicted proteins | sample FraStrMetagenome_FD_187446 | JGI IMG/M metagenome (GOLD analysis project Ga0209092, IMG submission 187446) | Marine eukaryotic phytoplankton communities from Arctic Ocean - Fram Strait ARC3M Metagenome (SPAdes) (version 2) | ecosystem: Environmental > Aquatic > Marine > Oceanic | place: Fram... | reverse complement strand
ATGTATGAATTGAAGCTTCTTGAGTATGGAATGAATTTTGAAAATATTGAATGTGACGTTCAAGTTTGTATGAATCTATACACTCTTAAGCCGGAAGTTGAGAAGTTGCTTCGCACTATATCATCCTGTCCGGAAGATTGGTGGAGCTCTTTGAAGGACTACGCTCAAAGTGATCTTGATCGGGAATCTCTAATCCAGAATATATGCGAAACCCTTCCAGGGTGCGAAGTTATTTGGCAGAACACTTCCGATCGTTCAAAGCATGGTTATCTCTTTGATTCTGACTTTGATGTATACGAGGAAAATAATTGCGGTGCCGTAGCACACGCCTATATGAAGCATGCCCCTGTGGAGGTCGATAGTCAAATGGTTCCGGGGTTAAGAATGAAAATTATGGACGAACTTTCGTTATGGCATGATCAACTCTTTATTAATGATCGTGGATTTGATTTAAATGGTAATTTTGTTTATGGGAATCAACGTGGAGTTCCGTATAAAATGGATCGAGTGGCTAGTTTTGCGTCAAATACACGAAAGGTTTTAAATGAAAGTTTGGCTTGGACTCTGGGACCAAGTTTTAGAAGAGACGACAAGGAATATGAAACGAAAATAAATGAAATAGGGGGTACAACAACTAGATTTAGTCAGAGTTGATGATTGATAGTAAGATGGTGTTGCCGTGTCGACCTTTAATAACAGAACAGCTAGGAAAAAGAGCATATTTCATATCATTACCTTGTTCAGTTAATTTAATCACGACGGTTGCAATGTTATCACCAAAGTTGGCAAAAACGGCAAATGAAGGATCCATCTCTTTATTATGGAGCTTGTTTTCGGACATTTCAATTTGAAAGGATGGTAAAGGCTTCTTATATTCTCTGTATGATCTTTATTATGGAGCTTATTTTCCGACAATTCAGTTTGGAAGAATGGTAAAGGCTTCTTATATTCTCTGTTTGATGGTACCGTTTTGATATGAGTCATTAGCCAAACTTCTTTTCCTACTTTTGTAATTGAAGTACATACAAAGATTTATAAACACACCTTACGTCGTTTACGCAATGATTCTGTCGTGCTAAGCGCTTCCTGAGTCAAGGAATATCAAGATTCTCATATACTATCTTCCGAATCATCTAGCGCTTGCACCAAAAGAGCAACTTTTTGTGCCATTTTTGGTTTCATCTTTACATAAACGAAATCATCATCCGAACGTTGCGTACTCGGTACACTTTTCGAGACCCTGTGATCGCCAGTTTTCCTAGTAAGAGAATTTTCACGCTTGCGCTCTCGAGAGCGACTTCTTACTGTTGGAGATACACGGAGAATGTATGAGGTTCCTACGTTTTGGCAAGTGACTAAATATTGTACATACCTCGTTTGATAACGCCCATGGCAGATTTAAACAAATTTTTTGATCTTCCTCGTCCACGGTTTTCATCAGTTAACTTTGACTTCTTCTTGTCATACGAACTAGACTCGCCCTCTGTGTCAAAACATATAGTTGCCTCATCTAACCTTTTTGAGTATTTCGCCGGTTTCAGAATACCACTTGAAGCACGCTGTGACTCCTCTTTAAACTTAACGGATTTCACATCCTGCTCTTGTTCAGTCATTACAGTTTGACGAAATGCGTTATCATCACCAAAGTTGGCAAAGTCGGCAAAGAAAGGATCTTCTTCTTTGTCTAAAGTGTCATCTCCCCAGCCATTTTCATTGTCATTAAATGGATATGAAGGTACAGCGATCTTCTCACTCCGTTTCATGTTTTCTTTTGATGAGTTCTCTTTGTAAGGAGATAACAGCCCAAATTCTTTTGCTATCTTTTCCACAATTTTTTTCTATTAAAAAAAAATACAAAGATATTGTGAAAACGTAAACAATAATGCAAAAATAGGCGAAGCATAGTTCTAAGTACCTCGTCTTCTTGGCTCAATGTTATTTCTTGGAGTAGATATTGTTCTTCACTGCGGTTTTTCTATACATACGACACAAAAAGGAATAACGTAATGAGGTGAAATGACCCGTAATTTGTTGATTCAAAATGGTAATTGACACCCACCAAAAATGGTTCATTTTCTTCATCAGCGCAGGAGTGGGAATAAGATGGAAACGGATGAAATTCGAATTCGGATTTTTTTGACTTCTGTGATATTTGCGATGAGCCATCTGTGTTGTCTCTCAGTATGTGCTCTTTTTCATCAAAAATGACTGTATTTTCTGCATCAGAATATCGCGATTGCGATTCCTCGCATGAACTTTCACGTATTTGCTCCATAGCGACTTCATTCGATTCTTCCAGTATTTGATCCGCCAAATACACGCCACCCACAAATGTTGGATTGGTTATGCAGCTAACATCGTCTTCTATTGTTTTGTCAATGTTTATCGAAAACTCGTCATTGCGAGAATGTTCCATTTGCTCATCTCTCTTCCGGGCTTCAGCTAAACGCCTCATAGCAGGCCCTAGACGAGAACAATCATTAAATATGATAAAAAGTAAAGGATAATGCGTCAAAGAAAGAAAGTATACCTCTAACTTCAGCTCTTTTCGGTCTAATAGCCTTCGGTTTTATTATTGCAATGTCTTCGTTATATTCTAGTATTGTCGTTTGTATCCGGGCGGGTTTTGAAAATGCTGAATTTGATTTCTGCTTGTGGTACTTCGTATTATCTTTCGATCTCTCCTTTAAAATTTTAGCAGCTTTCTCTTCCATAGATTTTGCGTAATTCTTATAGGGATTGAGTTTCGTGACCGGCAAACCTCGAGTTGCTCGATGTTGTGGACTAAAATCATCGAATTCATGGAAATAGTTCTGATTACACTTCTCTTTCTCATTGCCACGTACGGGAAGTTTGTTAGAAGCACCGGATGTTGTCTTTTTACTTCCATATGAAGCGACAACAGTTGGAGTGTAATCACTTGACTGTTTTGAATTCACTTCAATCTTGTTTATGTGATCTTTAACCGAATACTTCTCAGATATAATTTTTTTCGATCTCCTTACTGAATCTTTTCGAGAACGCCGTTCATTACGGATTTCTGGTGGATGATTCCTCTCCTTAGACGTAGTTTGTGCTGCAATCTTGCGACTCTTTGTATGTTTCATTGCCGGTTTCTCACTCTCTTTACCATTTTCCCGAATCCCCAGAAAGTCAAGTCCCAGTTCTCGATCCGCACTTCGCCTTTGCCGACGAACTTGTTTCCCTACAGTATTCTTTGACTTACCTTTCGGTTCTCGACGTCTGGAATGTACATCACCTCGAATAGGTTCTTTCCCGGAATGATGCTTATGACAATCGACGTCCTCTTCTTCAACATTTCTTTGCCCTCGACCATCATCGTTATCGTCATCGTCATCATTTCCCACAACAGACGCCGCACACGTGATATTATCACGATACTTCTTCACCATCAGTTCATTCCTTAACTCATTCTGACGAGCAATCATCAAATTCAACAAGTACTCCGATTTTTTCGTATCGATGTCATAATCTTGACGCTCCTGACCACTTCCCGTTGCCTTATGCTTTACGTTATACCTGCTGCTCCCTCGATTTTCAATGGAAGATAGTTGCCCACCATATAATTGAGCAATGGAATGAACACTCGGTGTTCCTTCACTACGAAGACTTTCGCCAGCTGATATTATGCTTCGAGTGGAATTTTGTGGCATTATAGAATGTTGCTTGTAAGCAATTAATTTTATATATGCATTGTTATCCTTTCCTCCTCTGCCGGATTTTAGGAATGCGAAATGGAATGGGGTGGGTGGGAGTCTTGTTAGAACGTTGGGTGTCCTGAATGTCAAATGATTAGAGGAGAAAACGAAATGAAAAATATTGTGAAATGGTTTATTTCATCACCCTCTTCATTTTTTTCGAATACATTTTTACCTGCACTCGTGCATCCCCCCGTAACGTCGTATGTTCGTAGTTCGTAGTATAACCGAAGAGCGAGCGAGAATGAAGCATACATGTATAACGAGATGCCGGCAACTAATATATTTGTCTATTTAGTTCTACACATTTGGACGTTGTGTGAGTCGGTTGTCATCTTAACACAAAATGTCTTATTGTATAAAAAGACTCAAAGGCGTTATTGGCTAATGTCGATCGTCAATCGGAGATGGTATTACTAGGCTAGGCGCTATAGAGATATGAGATATCTGATATTAATTGAAGATGACTGATTTATTGAAATAAAGTGGAATTTCCTTTTGGCTTTTCAGATGGGTAGGAAAGGCGATAGAAACAGAAAAAAATGAACTGTGTATTTACTACCTATCGTTAATAGGATAGAAGAATTTAAAGGAAAGTGCGCGGCTTTTGACATGTAAGTGCTACAATAGGAGTGGAGAGGAGATTATGTTTTCAGTGATCGTAAGGGAGCGTTCGACATTTTCAAAGTTGCGACCTAGTTCTCAACATAGATAGAAAAGAAGGGTGATGATTTACCATTTAGCTAATAAAACTTATTCGCGTTCATGGCCAAGCAGTACATTGCCACCACTCGAAATACGGCGAAAAGGACAAATAGAATTATCCAATAAACGGCAACATCAAGTTCTTCGGCAAAAGTATAATCCAATAGATTATCACAATTTTTTTCAGCTTCACCGGATTCGCAATCTCCAAATTCATATATTATGGCGATGCGCATTGAATACGTCAAAGAACATAAATATTGAGCCCATTGCAAGTAAACAGGAATCAAATCAGATGCGATGAAAAATCCAGCAAACAACTAAAATGGCAAGTGAACGACATATGATGTAAAACGAGACTAAAAAGAACAATGCATTCTATCAATATAGTCTTACCAACTGGGGAACAAACAAAAGAGGTAATAGCTCTTGTGCAATACCAGGGTCATTCACAAAAGCTCCCATTAATACTGCTACCGCAGTACTTGCCATACCAAGGACATATACAAGTAATGTAAAGGTAATAAAACCCATTTGAAGATTAATCATGTAGTAATTTAACACAGATTGCGTGAAGCACTGCGCAAAAGTTACAATTGCTTCAACACTGAATTTCGACAAAAAATAAGAGCCCACAGTATAGTGGTTTGTATAATATTCTTTGACCAAATTAAAAGAAATTGAGTCTTCGTCGATAATTAAAAATATAACATATACATATATATATATTCGAACATTTATTACCTCTCAAAAAGACTGGCCTCTCGCTTGGAAATTCGACAAGAGCAGGTTGTGCCGTTCCAAACATGGCAGAAACAAGTACCATCACTAATGATCCGAAGTGAGAGTTAAGATTATTTACTTCTGAATTGTCACTCGCACCGATATCAAAAAAAATTAGACCGAAAACAACATTGAGAAATATGGTTATACCAAACCTTGCAATAAGTGGAACTGTGTTCCTTTGTAAACCTCGCAATTCCCGTTGAAAGAGGAGCTTTACTTGCGTTCCATTTGATACTCTATTCTCGTTATCATTAGTAACAAGTGTTGAAAAATCTACTTCTTCTTCAAAACTTTTGCTTCCATTACTCTGATTGGTGAAGAAGCCATCAGTTTCTAGCTGTTTCACCTCCAAAGTCTGTGCAACAGTCATAATGTGGTCTGCAGGATTGTACTGCGGTATATGTCAGTCCAAATACGTTATTGCATCTGAATCTTATGCTTTTATATACTTACATTTTTGGGACATGGATGACCAAGTCTTTCAAAGTCCTCAGCTACTGAGTCAACAGAACCTGTGTACATCACACGTCCTTTATTCAGCAAGATAATGTAATCAAGCGTGTGGAATACTTCTGACGAAGGCTGATGAATAGTTAAAAGTACGGAAGATCCAGCATTTGACACCTTGTGCAATACATTTACAAGTTGAACAGCAGAATGAGAATCAAGTCCAGAAGTAGGCTCATCGAGAAAAACGATTTCTGGTTTGACCACGAGCTCAACCCCAACGCTAGTACGCTTTCTCTCACCCCCGGATATTCCTTTCAAGAGAGGACCACCAACAAATGTATCGGCACAGTCCAAAAGCCCTAGCTCCTTCAACATCCTTTCAGTAAGTTTGTTTACTTCCTCTTCTTTAGTACTTTTCGGAAGCCTCAATTTTGCAGAGAACCTAATCGCCTCGCGAGGAGTAGATGCTTCACTTAAACTATCATCTTGTGCAACAAACGCGATCAACTGCCGCGCTTTCTTGTCCGTAGGATTCACTTTATACTGATCCAAACGAACATCCGCTTCGACGATCAACTTATTCCGAGTAGTGGATCTCCCAGCAAGAATATTCAGCAAACTCGTCTTTCCCGAACCACTTGGCCCCATAATCGCGGTCACATTTCCCTTGGGAACTTCACCGTACATACCGTCAAGTAACTTTTTAGGTTCGGCACCCTTCGACGTATCGTTCAATGTAAAGTTGACATTCTGCCAACGGAGCGTCCGTCCTTCCCGTTTGGAAAACGGATCCATCCGCACTTCTGCCTGTGTCAAATGGATGCTCTCGTCCATGGCTGCACTTCAATTTTAAAATGGTCTTAGATTAAAGAACAAAATTGTGACATCATTGAAATAATGTTTGTCAATTACGCGGGTTTTCGAATCTTCACGTCTACCCTTGTAACAGTTATAAATTGCACAATTGAAAACATGAGAGGAGTCGAAGTAAAAATATAAGAGTAGAAGTAAAAGAAAAGCATACAGTTTAAAAAAAAAATGTGAGCGTGTATTTGTATTCAATTTTCAATTTTGCTATCGCAACGGTTTTCTCCATATTCAAGCATTCAATTAACGAAAGAGGGCATGCATATCGTTATCAATAACACGTACTTAATTCATGAATAACTAAAACGACAACCATAAAACATGATTCAACCTCAACAACGTTTTCAAATTGGCAAGGAACACAAATGGCAATGTTGGGCTCATCACTCAATTTCTGGAAAACGATGCCCTAATATCATTCGATCGCGTGAGGGAGAGCCGATTCCCGTCCCCTATTGTGACAAGCATTTAAAAATAGGAGATGGAGCCGTTCGAGTGGTGAAGCATCCCGTAGCTGGAAAATGCTTGGTTGCACGGTTCGATTTGCCGAAGCGTTACAAATTAGCGTTCTTTGGATATCGTGGTAAATGTCCCACGAGCGATAAAGAGGATCGCGCGATTTCTTTTTATCCTCCGCATAAGATCACGGGAAAGAATTTTGATTATGATGGGGAGAGGATTGTGAATTACAATGGAGTTTTGAATCCCAAGGGTACCGGCGACGTGATTCAGTTTGCAGCGTGTCCTGGTCCAACGGAACGACAGAACATGCGTAGTACGTTTGCTTACTTTGGACGAAGAAATGGGTGCCTTGGAGGTCTTGAGTTTGTAACGTTGGAAAGTGTACCGGTGAATACGCAGCTTGTTCATTGGTACGGACCTGGATGGTGGAGTGCTCGTGGTGTGAAACGGATTGATGTAGGAATCATAACCTTTCCTGCTCCCAAACGGATAAAAAAGAATAAAGAAGTGGAACAGAAGAAAGGGAGAACGTCATGTAACTTGTGATATGGTCTTGCATATTATGTCACTTGTATCTAAACATATCATAGTACGGAATGGACAATGATGATACCTGTGAAGTGGTATTTTGGCACGTTGTAAATTTAATAGTTTTGGGATTTAATTTCATACGATTGGATACCACGTCGACAAAAGATAACTCTGATTTTTGAAAGTAGTAACTTTGAGAGATTTATTATTTATTGGGTATCTGAGTTAGAGAAACATCGATTCAAGAAGCATTTATGCATCCTGCTATATCTAACGTGCAAAGATAAGTCATGTTCAGGACATCCCCAAATTGTGCTGGCCTCAAGTTTACTGTCTTTCGTTTGGTCACCCAACTTTTTCATCGATCAACTTCCGACCCGGATGAAAAGAGGCTTAGAATTTATTACATGGAAGAAGATTTGAATTGTTTATGCCACGAACATCAAGAGTTTTGATGAGATGAAACATGTTAGTACTTAAAATAATGTGACTGCAGTGGAAGTGAACGCTATAGTAATTATTGTAGGTAAACAGTTACTACAGTCATTAGGTGCATTGATACTTTCGAGAGCAAAATCAATCGTAGTTAAATTTTGTGCTTTGCAATCACTTACCCAGACACACATTCGTACCAACAAAACGGAGCCTTTCGTAAATCATTCTATTACATGTCTACCTAACTATATTCTGGCTCAAATAAAACTGTTTAACTTGTCAAAACAATATTCTGAAGAGGTGAAACTGTGTCTGCCAAACTTTTGCGGAGTGCGACTGGACAGAAGAACGTAGCTATGCCATTCCATTCATAAAGGCAATAACTCTCCCAATCTTCTACTACAGCAACATGGTGTAGACATCCAAATTCCTCGGTTGACTCTCATTACTCGATAACACGTGGAAGACAATGGATATGACCCTTTTTCTATACTCTAATTAATTATGCTCTACAAAATTGTTTCCCTTATTCCCGTTCACGGACGACTCGAAAACTCTTTCCAGGATGAACGCTTTACTTTATGAATGCACTTTAAATGATGTTGGACGTCGTCTTTAAAAGTCAAAGGAGACGTGGTATTTTTTTCAGATCATTTGCATTCATCTCGGCGCAACTATTCTCAAACCTTCTCTTCCGTGATACGTTGCCACCAGTGCTGACTAAATTCGGCCTCGTTTTTAGTAAAAGGTAGGCATCATCTAAAAGCGTCCAAGTTTTTGAAGCGGAATACATGAATGGATATAATCTACTTGCGTTCTGTGCATGTGCGGCGTCTGGCGACGCTGCCAAGATCGTCTTCAAGCCATCGTTCCACGATATACCACGAGAAATGGCAGCATGAATTGGATGTATTCCCTTCTGATGACGAAGATGGGATAGGACAGGATATTTTTTCAACAAAGTGTGGAAAATGGATATTCCGGAATTATCCGCAAACATTTCAATCGGGCGATCTTTCAGTTCACCACTACGATGTTTAGACGCCTGCTCGTCACCATTGGAATATGTGGAATTGTCATCGTCTTCATCAACGCTATTTTCGTCAACATTTTCATCATCACAGGGACCAGCGTCGGGTAGAATTTGTCGTTCCGTCCACATATATTCCATGGCTATAAATAAAGCATTATTACCAAACTCGTCCACTTCTGTTGGGCAAAAATTTTCGTTCCCTCGTCGCTCTTTACTTAAAGCGGACATGTAAAAAGCAAGCGCGAGCATTGAACTCGGACATCGTAACGATGCAATTGCGTGTAGAGGGAGGTATTTGGCTGCGGGAACCTTCTTCAAGTAAAGCATTTGACTATTATATCCAGACCGAAGCAGAACACTCATAGTTTTCCAACTTTCAATAAAATAGTCTCTATATTCATCGCTAATTGTAACAGAGTTAACGTCACATCGTAAACTACAAATCAAATTTTCAAATGAAGCCTTTCCCTTTTTGCAATTCAAAACACGATACCAATACATCATAAGCGGCGTCGCACCATCACGAGTTCGTTCCAACAATGCTGCCCGAGGTTCTACCCTCAGCACCTCCTCCATCACCGACTCCTTGGCTCCATGCATAGCCCCTAAATGAAGCGGGCACATACCCAAATCGTTCCTCATAATGAGCGTACCCTTCACACCACGCGACTTTAAAATGAGCCGAACTGTAGACAGATCCGCCGCTGCTCCTCTCCGCAACACGGGAAACAAAGGCAGACACCCCATCTTAGCCCGCGTAGCTGGACCGTCTGGATTGGCATCAATGAGCGCCTCCATTATGTGATGCGGTGCACAATACATACCGGCATAGTGAAGAAGAAGTCGTCCCTGTGATTCTACAGGAACCTTCGCAATGAATGGATCTTTGGATAATACGCTGGTGAGTTCTGACCACTGCTCATTTCGTACCATCTCCAATGCACATTGTGCCAACTCTTCTACGGTCAATGGTGGGGTGCGATGTTCGATGGGTGTCGTTGGGGACATGCTCTCTGTTTTTTATAGCAATGTTCGCGGTGATGAGATCGTGTTAAATTATGTAAGCGTATGGTCTTTCTGGTCTTTCTGTGGAATAGTTGCTTTTCGAACTCGAACGCCATCCGCTTATTTCCATATTCGCGGTGTTGTGTACGCTCTCATACATGTAGCTGTGATTTGTATGATGCACTTGTTTGTCATAGGAATTGTCCTGGATGTCTTCTTATTGGATTGACGAATACTTGAGAAAATTATGGGATCAGACTGTCACTAGGATGAAAAGATCTTGATGAGATTGATAAGCG
>Ga0209092_10005461_pt1 | contig 10296 bp, 11 predicted proteins | sample FraStrMetagenome_FD_187446 | JGI IMG/M metagenome (GOLD analysis project Ga0209092, IMG submission 187446) | Marine eukaryotic phytoplankton communities from Arctic Ocean - Fram Strait ARC3M Metagenome (SPAdes) (version 2) | ecosystem: Environmental > Aquatic > Marine > Oceanic | place: Fram... | reverse complement strand
CTATTTAATGAGATCTCTCTGAGTATCTCTTTGTTCTGTTGTTGTACCCTTGCCTTCGCCAACTCCCTCTTCATTTTCTTCTTCTCTGTGACGTCATCGTCAGGTGTCAATGACGTTTTCATAGAATCTTCAACACGCTCCTCGGGATGAATGTACCCTTTGAAAACACTGCTGATATGTGCCCATCCCATTATTACGTTTCTAAAAGTCTGGAACAATTGTCCTTGGACTGGTTTTGACATAAAGTCAGCAATCATTTGCGTAGTCGGACAATATTGTACAACGATATCTCCATCTTCTATCCTATCGGTGACCCAAAAATATTTAATTGCTATGTGTTTTGAGTTCCAGGTACATGAATCACGCCCATTATTTAGCATTCGAATTTCGGATTCATTATCCTTGGCTAATACATTCCATTTGATCTTATATCCTTGTCCCTCCATGAATAAGTTCCTGAAGATCGTGCGGGGTAATGCTTCACTTGTGCCTACGAATTCACACTCTGTGGAACTTCTAGTATTCATCTTCTGTTTGCTGGATTTAGTGTCAATCACGCCAGTACCTATAGTAATGACAGATCCTGTGTGACCCCGCATGTCCGTCTCGTGCACTGCATGTGCAGAATCTACCATTGTTAGCATACTATGTAAGTCATCCGCTCCTATGATTCTCACGTCTTCTACCGTTGTTTTAATAAAGCTCATCATTCGTACTAATTTGTGCCAATCTTCCTTCGTAGGCTCTTTCATTCGCGTGGTGAGGAAGCCCATAGTTGGTTCGAGATCAGGTCTACTTCTCTTATATGACCAAAGTGTTTTCATCGTATACTTACGGAAGAAGGATGTGAATTTCTCACACAAAGGTACTGAAGTCTTTGCATTCTTCTTGATCTTAAATAACCATGGCGCCGCAGGTGCAGTATAAGTTTTGTTAAGCTTGATGCCTGTCTCTTCTTCGAACTCCTTGACCATAGCCATTAAGAATTGCACTGTTCCTAGTGCCACCTTTCCGTCTTCTCTAAAGAATATTTCCATGCCCAAGAAGTCTAATTTTCGTCCTTTTTGTACTACAAGCCCTGGAAATTTACTTTCAATCAGTTTTAAAAAAAAAGTACCAGTACCAGTACCAGTGTGCACTAAAACTAAAAACTAATCCCATAAAGAAGTTTCGCATGCTATTTTTTCAAATACATGTACCTGGAACCTGGAATATTCCTGCTCCTGGAATAGTCAAATCCTTGAGTCATTTTGTTTTACAATATCATCAGATGAGTCTTTGGTCAAGTCTTCAAACACATCACCAAAGTCAGACCAATCTTCAATCCATTTTTAGAATCTATTTTGATTTTATCAAATTCTTCTTCCATGGCTATGATAGCATACCAATTAATGACATTGGACTAATTTCTCACAAAAACATACTACGAATTACGAATTAAGAAAGGGCTACGATAGAAAACCAATAATGATATTTGACTAACTCCGCACAAAAACAATGCTACGAATTACAGCGAAAGTATACCAACATAACGATATTTGATATTTGACTGAATTGGCTCAAAGAGCGGGTACCAATCACTTGATAATCAATAAAACTTCTCAAACGAACGCACCTATGCGTGATGGCGCAAACCATCCCAATAGACAGCGATCGTTATAACAAAAATAAACTAAAATTACAAGGGTAGTCATTCAACATTATTTAATGTAACATTGAAGTGTACAAGAAATGTTATAAAATTAATTTGGAATAAATTAAGAAATGGAAACAGAGACTTTTGATCAGAACTTGTCGTCAGTTTTGATTCATTCAGGCAAAATAGTTGCCCCCTTCTCTGCTAAATATCCAAGTGATGCCCGTACGTCGCTATTAGTCATGTTGATACCATCGCAATAAGAAATATCTAATAATTGCAATTCTTTTGTATGGAGGGCAAGCTGTCGTAGTGCCTTCCTGTCGAGGCTCGAAACGTGGCGTAGTTTTAATTCTTCAAGTTTGCAAGTCACACCTTTCGTAATGCCTGCGAAAGTGATGGTGGGTGTTACCAGTTCTTTGATTCCAACTGTCGTAATATTCGTCGCACTCAAATCTATCCTTTTCAGATTCAAAATCGATAGAGATGAACAAGCCTTTGACGTAACATTTGTCAAAGATAAGTCGAGTTCTTCTAATTTTTTCAAATTTGTGAGCGAGCTGATCACCTTATCGTCTACCTTTGAACACCATCCCATCTGTAAGATGCGCAACTTCTGGCACCATTCCTAGGTTAAAGTATTAATATGTAAGTCAAACGGAAGTATTCATCGCGTATGAAGTATATCGTACCGAAAGAGCAGACACAGCTGAATTTCCTAATAGGCGAGACTGTTTAGCATTTGTTTTGCTTAAGTCAAGAGCTTCTAAATTTTCAAGCTTGGAGATGTATTTGACCACTCCCCTATCCGATACCGCAGTGCCTCGGAGTTTGAGCACTCGAAGTGTTGGGGCTAGAGGAAGAAGTTTCGCAACATGAGAGTTGCCGATCTGAGGGCAATAAGTTAAATCAATCGTCTAAACGTACAAAAAGTCCATCAATTCATCTACGATCCAGGAAAAATAAAAACAAAGAAAACAAATGTAAGATACCCTTACCGACAAATTTTTAAAACGAGAAACAATGCGTTCCATATGCATCGGCGTAATGTTGGTATACCGACGCAAGTCTAATAGCGTCACCGAAGTACGAGCAATATCTCTCAGATGCTTGTTCACCTTCGTCAAAGTTTTGATGATATCGTTCGTATCGAGATAACCCGAAAACAAACAATGCGCAATGAGCGAGTCGGGCAACTCCTCAAGTTTCAACGCTCCCACATCATAATTCGCAGAATATTTATTTTTCACCTTCCACAATTCCCTCGGAGCAATTGGTGAAATCTTTTCTATACGAAGTCTAAGCTTCTTTAGATTTCCAATGGTTCCTCTATGCGTTGCCAAATCATCATGGGTGAAAAGAGATCCGGATATGACAACCTAATTTTCAATTTTCAAGATCCAACGTACATAAGAACGAGATTTATAGAAATTTCTTTGCAATGATGGCTAAACGGACCATCAACGTCTAAACTAGAGTGGCCACATTCGACATCCTCAGAGAACTCACCTCTTCCTCATTCTTACGTTTTTTCAATTGACTTCGTGTTCTGCGTCCGATGGGAGCGTCCATCTCTACTGTTTGGGTGTGGATGGGGTAGCTTCTAGCGATGGAGGGAGAAAGAGCGGTAGCTGCTACTACTACGGCACTAGCGTTTCGATTGCATTCAGTAAATGTCGCGATTTATGATTTTATGTGGCAACACATTATCGGTACAAGGCCAAGGCCGAAGCATCGTTTGCTAAAATTTTATAACCTAAAAATCTGAAAAAACGCGCGCAACATGACATTATTTGTCGCCTGGAGATTGTGTGGAAGTGCACTTTCAATTTGTGTAATCCTGATGGTAGAGGGGTAAGTTTTGGTGAGGATGTAATTGTGTAGATCTAAATTGCAACCTATGTCATCCCGAGAAAGAAATGTACGAAATGGAATTTAAAATGGAATTTTCAAAGCTATTCAATGTCGGGACTGAGCATGTCTGCGCATGCAAAACTTATTGGATATATTGGACGTTGGACCCCCCTGACCCTGACCCTGACCCCACCGATACAATTGTCAACATCTACTTTTGTAACAGCAGCTTCCTTTTTCTCACATTGCGAAATTTGCTTCCTTCTGACGCACATTATGATGTCAACAACAACATGTTTGATTCAAACAAGAGAGAGAAAATGAGGACAGCAAGCCAGTTAGAGAATGGAAACCATACATATTCAACAAGATACATACGCAGACACCTTTTAGGCGATAACGCAGTCTTAACGTAGTCATGTATCGAATGTTAGCGATTGAGGGAATCATATTATTACTTTCTTTACTCGTAGGCGGAGGACGATCTTATGGTACGTCAGTATCTCGTCGAGGATGTTTGCGACAAGTAACAGCAAGTGTTGTAGGGGTTTCCTTCGGTGGTTGGATCGGCGCCGAGGATAGCATGGCAGCAGAAAGTGTGGGGGAGGCAATTCGTCAGTCCATGTCAAATGTACCTGGGTACGGCCAAGCAGATATTGTGTATCCGGATTACTTTGAAGGAAAGTGGAAGCTTGTTAGGACTCAATTTCCGATCAATGCTCAGGAAGATCCTAGGATTTACGATTATGAAGTACGATTTGTGAGGAAGGAGTTTGGAGTGGTCGCCGATAGGGGGTTTAATGAAGCTAATCGGTATATGGCTATTAATAATGATAGTAGTTTTGTTCGTCAAAAATCTTGGGATGTCTCAAATCCTAATGTACTTACCCTCTCGTTTAGAGATGGGACTAGTAAAGAGATGAAGGTTACGAGGCGTTCTACTGAGTTGAGTGGTAATGCATCTTCGTTGAACGATTGGGGGCTTTCAAGTTCCGAGTTTTTGAGAGTATCTGATGTGGGCAATAATGGGATTCCTATCATTAGCACGATACATATTTTGAGTAAATGGAAGCCTGGAACCGATCAGAATACCATAGAGGGAATAGAATTAGAATATGATGAAGGAAATCTTGGCGATCCGATGAGTTTTGCATCTCCTCAGGGAGGAGCTGGAGGTCCTCAAAAGTCAAAGCTCAAGAGTCGCCTTCGAATGACTCGTCTTTCGTGATTGCTTTAATCTTAAAAGAGGGGTTTATATTGTATTTGAAATTGGTGAGAGAGAGGACGTAGCTGAGACGTTAATAAGAGAAGTAACTTTTTGAAGTATACTTGTTAATGTACCGTTAACAAATTCAAGCCTGTACGTTACTTGCTTCGTGGAAGACTAATTCCTTACATTTCTACGTAGCCAGTATCAATTGACCATCGTAAAAGCTCCGTTCTGTTCGATACCTTCGCTTTTCTATACAACGTTGTAAGATACCCTTCTATTGTTCTTGTAGACAAACCCATTCTTTCTGCAATCTCTCGGTTTAGAAGACCCTCACCTAACAGCTCGACTATTTGTTGTTCGGTCAGAGTGAGAGGTTCGCTTTTAGTTTTCTTGACGTAACCCTTTCCTACTCCTACTCCTCCATTCAGTAGTGAGCTCTTTATCTCATTCAATTCAGCCTGTAGTTCATTAGCTGACAAGTTCGAACTTTTCTCTAGCGCCTCTCGTCGAGTAATGCACGATTCGATCATTGCGACCAGCTCTTCCGGGTCAAACGGTTTCGTAAGATAGGCATCAGCACCCGACTTATATCCAGCAATTCTGTCAGCTAAAAGACCCTTTGCCGTAAGTAGCACCAATGGCACAGCCTGAAACTTTTTCTCAGGATGGTTTCGAAGGATCCGCAAAAAATCTATTCCATCCTTCCCGGGCATTCTAATATCTGATACAATGCAATCTGGAAAACTTTCGTTCGAACCAGCATTGACATTTGGCTGGCTTTCTAACACCTTCATGGCCATATCCACATCGCTGCATACCGTTACTTTGTAATTACATTCCTCTGACAAGTATTGACCAACCGCTCGTCGGATATCTCGTTCGTCATCGACAAGTATAATCCAACATTTTCGTCTCGTATCTCCTCCATACGACCCTTTCACGTGTTGCGTGAGAAACGTGTCATGTCGTCGTGGATTAATATGTATTCGATATTTATGAAATAATGAAGCTCTGTAGGAAGGTAAATGAGTAGGTAATAGTAAAAACGGCAATAATGGTTCGACGGCAGGAACCATTAATATTATCGTTACGATCCATCGGATCATCGTTTGGTTTTGATTCTCAAAAAGAGTGTCGCCGTTTAGGTATTGTTCAGATAAGTTTACTTTATAAGCAATTGATCGCAATGATAAATGAAAGGGTTGGTGCCATAATTAGTTACTAGAGGGTATAAAATATTTTAGGAATCGTTAGGTGTTAGGTGACTGCTCTTTTTTGCCAAAATCGAACATATTTAGGTTTCACCGGTGTTGGTCAAAAATAATGTTTCAACTTGATTTATGCGAAGATCGACAACACTTCACGAAATAATCGTACTTTCCAAAACGAAATACCCGGTAATACAAAATATATTTACAAGATTCTTTTATTATACAATTAAGGAAATGTTTTGAGTCGTCATGAACGAAGTATTGGTTTCGTGCTTTTGCTTGCAACCATCCTTTCTAAAGAGTCATTCGAAAGAGAAAAAATTGTTTTACGCTTTGTCGGTGGAGATATAGTAGCGAGATAAAGGTAAATCAAATTATGATTTTCCAAACTGTGTATTTATTTTGTGTATAAACTTTACTCTTGTAATGGTCATAGATCATGCCATAGTTAAAGCACTTCCTCTTCATCAGTCATTGATTCGGAAGAGGAGTAGTAGCAATTGTTATATAATTGAAACAGATAACTCGCGTCATTATTTTCCACGTTATTGAACCGTGAGCTCCCATATTACGAGAAATATCCCGGGCACCTGACATTACCATCACACGCTGACTAAGTAGCAGCTTTTGTCTTTTTCTTATGAATTGTAGACGACGTATCATTAGTTCAACCTGAGTCCATGTTGCCATACATCCTAACGCCACCTTAAATTTCTTTTGAATGGGCGTCAGAAAGTTTCCAGTTGTGACCCGTACAGCTCGCAGGAGTCATCTTTCCTGCTTTTTGCGATTCCGCAGCCACTTTCGTAACATTCAATTTACCAAAGTGACCAACGACAAGCGACTCGATTCTTAACGTAAGACCTATACACATTAAGGAATGGATTGGAATTATTACCTGTTGCAAAACTGTTGCCTAATTTCTTGCTCACTTTACATAGTGAGCTTCGATTTCGTAGTTTACAACTCTTCAGTTCTATTTTACTCGGTTTGCACCAAAATAATTTGAAATCAAAGCATCGAGGAAACAGTCATGGTACCAAGATGGATTATCACTCCACGACTTTCCAAACGATTGGATGTGGAAGTCCTGATCCCAAAGGCGATTGAACATTTTATTTTCTGTCATTGTGAGGACGGTTCCAAGCTTAGAATTGCCTACGGGATGCCCGTTCTCACCGTAAACCGACTTTCGAACATCGTCGATTACTTTATGAACATTGTCATCTGTCATAGAAAAACCACAAAACAGAATCTCATTGGTCAAAAATATACCTTGAAGACGACCGCGAAGAGCTTGTGAAGTGTCAGGATAACGCATGTAGTCTTTGCGGGTCAAGACAATGGTGTCTGGATAATTGACGCAGCCATGGAGTTTAAGCAAAGAGTTGTGAATTGGATGGTTATTCTCGATCATTCTCCTTGATTCAAAAGGAAGACAAGGGATATATTCACCGCAACTTTGTGCTGCTTGTTCGTAGAGAGCATCATAATTTGTTGTTACTGCGGGACATCTAAGAGTCTTCAATAGGGCATGCGCAGGAGTGTATCGATACGAATCGTTGACCAAATCCGCAACAGATGGCTTAAAGCCTTTACCCATTTCTTCCTCTAGAATGGTAGGCTGGTCAAGATAATCAAGAGAACTTAGACTACGTCTATCTTCTTCATTCAAGTCTGCCTTTATGGCAAGCAATTCCAACAGCCTCCCCCAAGAAGGAGCACCGGAAGGAATTGAAACTCCGGCTCCCAAAAAGATTGCCAGACGACCAACTTTCGCATCTCTGGCTAACGTCGAGGCCCTAATCTTTTGCCTTTGAGAAAGCATCCAGAAGGCACCATCTTCAAAAGGACATTCTTTTTCTCGTAAAGATAAAGCAGACAAGTACATATCTCTATCTGGTGTACATAAAGCTATGTCAACTCCATACTGATCAGTTACAGTGTATACAAAACTCATTAACTCCTTCAGTACACCTGCCTTGCTTGTCTCATCTTTCACATTGTCAAAAAAGGCTGTAGGTTCAAAAGCAAGTAGTGGCTTTCCTCGTTTAAATGTTGACCTCTTTCCTTGAAACAGTTTTGCTCCTTCCTTTAAAAAGCATTTGAATAAAGCTAGACTATTGTCAGCATCAGACGGACAGCCTGCGCTGTAAAACTTCGCGGTCGAGCAACACTTTTCGCTTATTTCAATATCTTCATTATTTTGCCAAATCTTTCCATTATGTCTTATGAGTATCACGTCAGCGGCAATACCATCGGCTGCACAATGTAAAACAAAAGCATGTCCAGCGCTGGAAATAATATCAACGAAGAAGATAACACATCTTAAGCAATTAGTGTCTCAATATTCAATGATAAATCAACCAATTCTACTAACATTTCGCTTGGTTCTGTCCTTTGTAAAGAATCAGTGGCAATAGAAGCAGATTTCAAATACGTTTGCCTTCTTGCTAGAGATTTCACATTTTTATTCACAATCACATGAACACCAGTAGGCAGTATCTTGTTATTAACGGTTAGGAAACTACTTCCAAAACCACATACGATGTTAAGTGTAAGATAAAAAATGACCCAGATCCTCAACATGAGCATTATCTATTATGCTGGAAGTTATGATATCATTGAATCCTCTCTCTCTAGAGAGTGCACCGATTTTGTGTGCGTGAAAGTCTATACTCTGATAGATCCACCTCAAGTTGAAAATTGAAACTGTATCGTTACACATCTTTGTAAAATTACCACGTCCCGTGTACTTAACATAAAATCAGTCACAAATATGACTCGGCAATCATGAACCGTGTTTAGCTCGCGCTTAACCCGGGTGTCTTCCAGGCCTATTTATATGAGGAATTATCCTCAAATTACTCAAATAGCTTATTTGAGGAGCATTTCAAAAACCATTTGAGGCTAAATGAGGAACTTTTAATAAAGCTTGTTATTTCATTGAATAAGAGCTTTTACTTGATGTAAAAGCTTAAATTGCTTACACTGCAATATTCCTACGAGCGAAAAATTCGTCACTGCTGCACGATAGTCATCCTTTTCGAATCCAATGATTGAAAAGTCCGACTCTACTGTGCTGGTTCCTGGAAAAACACTTGCAAGTCCACCAAAAAACATGCAAATAAGAGGATACTTCTTGCGAATTGTTGACCATGCCTCGTCAAAGGATATGAGGTCGTCCATATTTACAAGCATTCCGCGAAAATCTTCTTCTACAAATATCTGATTTCTGAAGGCTTTAAATTCCCTTTCCTGATCAATAATTTGTCCCGCTGTCAAACTTTCTGATAAACGAAGTTTTTGTTCGACCAACAAATCACCAAACTGCGATCTGGTAAAACCCAATAGCTCCTTTGGTAAGGCTGGAGGCAGTGAACTTGTTCCTCGATTCATTTCATCACGCTCAACCATAATACATTTAATTCCAACGACCGCATCAACGTACATAATACACACGCTACGAATAATTTCGTCGTACGCAATAATGTTGTCGGTTTTCAACTCCTGTATCGAACTACGTACAAACAATTCCCTGTTTCGAATATGCTCCTCTGCGTCAACCTTCCTCGCATAGAAAGTTCCATTCACGTAAGTATTTTCATCAGCGTTAACTGGCGCAATATTCATAATTGGTCCCTTCACGTGTCCTTCGTTGCGCAACTGATCCGCCAATCCTTTTAACATTTGTTCTTGCGTGCTGACTTAAGTCTTCATTCCTTGGATCGATCGAAATGCCACATTTACGATCTCAGTGAAATCGAGGAGCAAATATACCATGATCCACCAAGACTTTTCAGGTTTACACGCTGGGCTTTTCGAGTCCATATATGCTTGTGCCTCTTCTCGATGCTTCACAAGCCAGGCCAATAATCGTTCCATTGAAAGCCAACGTGTATCCATAAATTTCGGACACTTCGACTTCATTGTCCGTACCAAATTTTGTGGACGTCGAAGATACCATGTTACAGCCCGTGTACGCTCCACAAAGGAGCTATCCAACATTTTAATGAATATGTCCTGCACAACTAAATTTTTTTGAACTGTATGCTTTTATTATATTAACTTCTACTCTTGTACTAGGAATATCGTTGTGTATTGTGTATTGTGTGTATACATTGTATGTACATGTACATTTCCGGTAAATGTGCAACAATTACACGACCAAAATATCTTTACGATAAGTAATGGAAAAGATATATGGTTTTATAAATTTGTGAAATTGTTATTTATTGGAGGGAAAATTTGAAACGAGGATGAAAAATGTTAAAAGTTACTTATAGGAGTTGTCCTAAGTAGACAGCGAAATAAAACGTCGATTCAAAAGTGGTGTTTTTGTGATTTTAGCAACAAAAATTGGTGTTTTTGTGATTTTTCTC
>Ga0209092_10005460_pt1 | contig 10297 bp, 11 predicted proteins | sample FraStrMetagenome_FD_187446 | JGI IMG/M metagenome (GOLD analysis project Ga0209092, IMG submission 187446) | Marine eukaryotic phytoplankton communities from Arctic Ocean - Fram Strait ARC3M Metagenome (SPAdes) (version 2) | ecosystem: Environmental > Aquatic > Marine > Oceanic | place: Fram... | reverse complement strand
AAGAAGGTAGGAAGTATTATTGCAAAGATAAAGCAAAGGCATTGGGATAGGACTGACAGGTATGGAACTAGACAAGTCTATGAAAGCGATTGAAATAGACAAAAAGAATGGAAGTCACATTTGGTGGAATTCTCTCATGAAAGAAATAAAAATCGTTAGGAGTCCCTTTGAGATATTTCAGGGCAAGATTGAGAGTCTAATTGGATATCAGGAAGTAAAGCGTCACCTCGTCTAGGAAGCATAGTTGAGTAAAAACGCGAGGCCAGATTAGTAGTAGGTGGACGCACTACTAAAACGCGATCGTCTCTAGCGTACTCTTCAGTCACTTCAAGAGATCTGGTACGAGTCACTAGCAATCGCGGCATTGAATTGGCTTGACGTGTTGGGTTGTGACATGCAAAATGCTTACATACCTTCTCCTTGCCGCGAGAAGATCTGTATTTGGATCGGATACGGGCAAGACAGTGATTGCAGTTAAGGCCTTACACGGATTAAAGTCGTCTAGAGCATCGTTTAGTACTATGCTGGCAAACATGGGAATTCGGTTACAGATCTACATTGGCAAACTTTTATTTTGCTACGAGTTGGACATTTACAACATGGTATTAATATAATTTTGGGGATTAGGAGAAGCCTCCAACGAAACGGCTAGTTTATGATCCAGATCATAAGAAAGTTTCAAAAGATAGATTTTAAAACTTTGATTGAGTTAAAGAGATATTCCAATAAATGCATCTGAAGCATCGGGAAATGAAGTTGTTATTGAGAAAGAAAATGTAGTCAATAAAGCGTTTCGTGGTGGATTCTGTAGAGTTGCAAAGGAAGATACCCTACCTAACCTTGCTGACAAAACTATTAACGAAAGCGTAAAGTTATGATTTACTTGATCAATTAATTTGTCATTTCGAAGTAAAAACACCTAAGTTACTTGCTGTGAGTTGTTATGAGGAAAGTTTTCTCCCGCAATTTCCTGAAGAAGAATACATGTACAAAATGTATATGGTTTCACAGACCGTCATTCCAAGTGCTTGACATTCAAAATTCAAAGTCTTTAACTAATCCTCACTCTCCATTCTTCAGCAGACCAAGTCCTGCACCTCCCACCTCCTTCCCACCTAAATCGATTCGACAAACGACTTCTGCATTGTGTGTGATTGTATTATTATTTAATGTACATTTGTACATTAAATAATGTTCTATTCTGAGACTTCGATAGTCATTTGTCGTGATTTATTTTATTCCCGTTACTACGAATAAGTACTAAGAAGGTGTAAGTTTAACTGGAATGGTTTCTTCCAAAGTCTGGAAAACGTGAACCGCTATCTACAACTATTTTTTTTAAACTGTATGCTTTTATTTTATTAACTTCTACTCTTGTACCAGGTATAAATTACTTAACATGTAAAGTCGATCTCGAGCAAGTGACGGTCAACAGGTCAAGTTGAACCGAGTGAAATTTAACGTATATGATTGGCTGCGTAGTATTGATCACGAACAAATAATCCTGCACAGGTGATATAAGAGCGGATTCGGTAACTTATTACTTGGAACTGTATTTAGTATTTTGTGTGTATCAATATGTATATATATATCAATACATGTAGCTCTAGAGTCTAGAGATAAGCAGATCAGCATAAAACATACTTGAAGTATTTTTTATAAAAATTTATATCAAAGAGGTTTTTTGTGAATATATGTATGTTCCTCAGTCTACTGACGATGGTGTGGAAATATTTGAACGCTTCTCCTTATCTGTTTGCCTTGATTTATATCACTGCGCAATCTGTGATTGCAAGTGCTTCCACTTCGAACACATCCGCAAGCTATTGTCGAGACAAAGGTGGTTTAGATTGTGATAATATTGACGACGTGCGACATAAAGTTTGGTTTGATGAAACAGGACAAAGTATAGAAGGGTACAGAAATTTTCTGGAATCGTCGTGTTGTATTCTCGGGGGAGGACATAGGATTGCCGTGGATGATCGTAGGGCACTCCATATTGTTCAATCGCTGCCAAGTGTCGAAAGCGATTTGTATCTGACAGGCTCAGCCGGTCATCAGGCTTTGTTTTGGGTGTTGGTGGATGATGAATACTTATCATCTGACTTAGATATTGACCCTTGGCTGGTACAGCGTTTTGTGCTGGCTATGATGTTTTATCAGTTTGATGGGGTTCGGCGTTGGTATGGATATGGTTATAACGATTATATTGCACAGGAAGTAGATGGTAGTGTTAACATTGATGATGATCGTGCTCATTTGTTGTCATTTAATGGGACAAACTGGTTAGATGAACACCATGAGTGCGAATGGGCTTTTATAACATGCAATCGGAACAAATTTGTAACACAGATAAACATGCGTAAGTGTTCTTGAAGAAATGTGTTTTCTTTAAAATTTTGATTTAATTTGTTCACAGCCTCAAATGTTATGGGAGCGGAATTTTCTCGGGAAGTGGAGGGATATCCGATGTCAGCACAAAAACATGTTTACATTGTGCCTGAGATTTATTATTTGAAAAATTTGGTAAAAATTGATTTGCGTCATAATTACATAAGCGGGACAGTCCCGTCTGAAATTACTAGATTAAAGTTGTTAAGAGAATTGAATCTTTATGGAAATAGTATCAGTGGATCGCTTCCGGTAGAGCTATATAGTATGCAGGGATTAGAACGATTAGTAATTGGTAGAAACCAATTGACAGGGATTATTGTTCCTGAAATTACTGGTTTGGCACGCTTACGGGAGCTGCATCTCGGGTATAACTCAATCACTGGATATTTGCCTACTTCTCTGGGAGCGCTTGTTAGTTTGGGTAAGCATGATTTTATAGTGTCCAATATCACAAATTTTCTTCTACTCACGATTTATTTTGTTAGAATTTGTCAATATAAGAGGCAATTCTATCGAAGGAAGCTTAACCGAAAACATTTGCTCAAATAATAATTCCAAGTTTCAGGTAGATGGTGATATTGAATGCTTAGCGACATGTTGTAAATATGCATCAGCTGTGGCTCCAAACACATTATCGTGCAACTCATTTGGTTGGGCACAGTCTATTTGGTACGCTAATGGTAACACCATTTCTTCTAAGGAGGATGATCTCGTTAGTTGCGATTGGATTGAGCTCCATGATGATCCATTTTGCGACACATACGGATGAATAATCGACAAAAATTCAAATCGATTTGCAAGAAAAGAATGTTGTCATTGTGGTTCATGTCAAGATACAGCTCCGTTAGATCAATCATGTAGTTGGTTTATAGATGTGTCCTCTTATGGTTGTTCTCCATATCAGTTATATTTTCCAGAAGAAAGCGGTGGCTGTTGCTGGTGCGAGGACGGAGGAATTAATTGGAATGAAAATCGTCCTTCGCTTTCTCCAAGCATATCTCATTCACCTATATTTTCATCGTCTTGCCATGATTTTGAAGACTGGTTATCCCCCGGTGGCTTCAAATGCTCATGGTGGGAATTATATGACGAGCCTGGATGTCCAAATTATGGTATGGAATATCCGAGCGAAGATACGAATATATATCCTAATCAAGCATGTTATTTTTGTGGTATGTTTATGTCATTTTATTGATCGCACATAGTTTAGAACATTAGCAAATATTGTCTTTTTCAATTAAGGAGGTGGTATTGATGATGCACGTCCTTCTCAATTGCCTACAACATCTCGAGTACCTAGTGCGCCACTCTTCGGTTCACTACGGCCCTCGGCATCTCTGTTCCCAACAACAACAAACTGTATTGACAATCAGAATTGGAAAGACTTAAGCGGTAGAGACTGCACATGGTACACCGAGAACGAAGACCCATTTTGCTCCGATAATTGGTTTCGATCAGACGGAAATGGAACACTTGCAGTCGATGCCTGTTGCAGATGCAAAGCTTCCGTGTCTCCTACGCCTTCTTTAGAGGAAAATTACAGTGAATGTCAAAATATTGTTAATTGGAAAGGATTGTCTGAATTTTATCCTGACGGGTACGTCGATTGCAATTTTTTGGAAAGAAATGATACGATGGGATGCACCCAGTATGGTGATGCTTTCAGCGACGACTTTATTTTTGCACGTGATGCATGCTGTCGCTGCGGTGGTGGTATTACCCCAAACATTACCAAAACAGACTCTACCAACAAGACGGGGGAGTGTGTAGATTTTCAAGCTTCACGTCCATGGCCAGCAAAAGATTGTGCTTGGTTTGCTTCAGGCGATTCAAAGTCAACTTGTGACCAGTATGGGGACGAACTACTATTTCTAGTAAAGAAAGAAGCGAAAAGCGCTAACGATTTGTGGTAAGGATTATTTCGCTTATGTTCTGAAATATTTGAAGTTGATTGGTCAAGTCTAATTTGTTGTAATTACATTTCGAAAAATAGCTGTGCTTGTGGAGGAGGCTTTAAGGTTGGCGAATGCAATGATTTTCCTGGCTGGATAGATTCCCACATGAGCTATCCATATACGTGTGACCAGTATGAGAGTGCTGAAGCCTGTGATGATGGCGAAGCTTACTTTAACTTCGGCTTAAACGGCCGCATTGCATGTTGCATATGCGGTAAGAAAATGCTTGTATCCATAAAAGAACTATTGTCAATTTCTGATCTACAAAACTTTACTGTATTAAGGTGGAGGATACTATAGCTCTGAAGTGACGGTCGAAATCGAAAGTACCGATTTAATTGAGAATTCACATGGTTGTTTCAGTGATTTTGGATGGAATAGTGGAAGTCTAAGTTGCGCGAATTTCACTGGTATTAACAATGAAACTGATATCGGAAAGTGCTTAACTTATGGCCACCTAACAAATGCATATGGTGGAACGAATGCTAGTCATGCATGGTTCGTATTACTTCTATTTTGACTCTAAACTTTTGTCTTCTTTACAATCAAATTGATATTTTTGTAGCTGTAATTGTCGTTTTGGATATGGATCTCAAGGAGGTGGTTACAGAGGAAAAGTAAGTCTAACGTTGCAAATCTGGTACAAAATCAGGAATTTGTTATTCACGACTTTGTTAAAGTTGATGAATAAGATTATTCGTTTATCACTGTTTTGGAATGATGACATAGATTACTTGTTTTCCGCCAATATTGAAGATCCTTCCAATAGTACAGGAGCCATTATAGAAGTTATTCGCAACTTCAGTCTTGCTTCCGGATTCGGAGCGATTTTTAAAGGAAATTCCAACGAGTCGTTAAATCAATACGGCAGGTATTCAAGCCAACTTTGTCTAAATGGTAAGTTGGAGTGGACATATTGTTATTTGGTTGACATTCGAAATTAATGCAGATATATTTGAGTAGATCTCCTCCTCAATAAAGTTGACATGTGTATCGGTAAGTTTACATAATTAAGGATTGAGTGTAACTAATATTGGTTATTGAACATTTGTAAATTAATTTTATTTAGCACCTTTTTGGAACACGTCGAGCTTCTCATTTCAAGCGACAAAACCAATAATGAGAGTGCATTTCTATCTTGTAACACCAAAACGCAGGGGTGGCTTTATTTTCCAAAATCTCATATATTTACTTTTAACTTTCGCGCCCTCGGCATGGGTTTTAATAATATTCACAATTCTTGTGTTTGGTATTGCAGTTGATTACATTACAGGAAACGGATACAGTTTCGAATGTATACGAAGCCGTCTGGGAAATATTTGGTACAACGCTTTTACCTTGTGAGTATACATTGATGAAAGTGTAAGATTTTTCTTATGTGAACACTCACAAGGAATCCGTAGGTTTCTTGGGAAACGACCTGTCACACCTTCTGCAAAAGGAGCCGAGGTATGTTTCAAGCTACGTTAATTGTTGTTAGAATGTTTCTCACAATCTTGGATTCCTAAAAAACAGAAAATAGCAATTATTGGATTTGCAATGTTTGCCCTTTTTATTGTCTCTTCTTTTACTGGAGGTATTACAGCATCAATAGTAACTCATCCCCCAATAGCCAGGTAAGATCGAGTGATATAAGGACTTTGTTTTTGGTCTCATATTTCTTGAAAATCGTTCTGTTGCATTACAACAAAGTTTCAAATCAGTTGAAGAGGCTATTCAAGGAAATGCAAAAATATGTGTCCCTGACGGATTAGGTTATGATTTTGTAAAAACATATCCAGGAGCTGATGGATTAATTAAGAAATCATGGTTCAACACAACAAAAATGCTCGAGGACTTGCAATCAAGAACTCTACTCGTATGTGAGGTTGCAATTGTGTCGGACGAAGCGTTTCAAAGTTCGGTTCGCAAAGATAAAACGCTTTGCGATGACCTACTTGTTATGTATGATGAAGGTATACTTACAAGATTTTTCGAAATTGTTTATATCGTTGTTTCTGACCGTCACAAAAAGTTGTAATTTCTTTTGACATAGTTACGTTCCCGATAGGCCCACTTTTGGGCGAAATAGGTGATGATATAATATCTCTTATTAATGAGTTTATTGATTCCAGAGGGTTTGCCACCGAACTGGATAAACATAAATACGAGATTGAGATGGATGCTACTGAATGCCGTGATAGTATTAGTGACTACTTGGGTAATTCTTCAACAATTTCTACTGCCCAAATTTTTTTCCCATCTTTCCTTGCGATCATTTCAAGTTTATTGTCAATATGCTATTACCGTTCGAGAAATCGACAAAAAGCATTATCTACAGTCGAAGATAATCAAAAATCGTTAGGTGTTGGAACGTCTCATGGTCAAAATATACCGACAGACACTGCTTTGGTAGATGGATTTTTGACACACCAAGAGGTATATCACAATCAAATTGACACAAAATCCTTAAAATAATTTCTATGAAAAAGGCTAAATTAAGCATTTAAGTATCAATCAATTCAACCAAACTAGAAACGAGAAAATGATGACATATCTCCAAAGCATCGATCTTGTAACGATTGCTACTGCTCTTCTTTTCAACAATGACTGATGAAGAGGGCGCGTTATAAACTATGCCATTAATAAATATTACAAGAATAAATATTGCCTATGATGCTTTGGCGTTTGAATAAATGGTAATAAGGGTTCACTGTGGGGCTAATAATACGTTGGGTAGAAATCATAAGTATAAAAAAGTTGCTACTTCGACCGCATGTGCTGGAAATGCCTGGGGTTAATACTTGGAATTATTGGTAAGTTGAAGACTGACTACCGGTAGTGAAGAAGACACGTTGTAAATTATGAATAAGGTATCCGGTTGAACCAGTATGCAGATAAAAAGAAGGAAGTGTGAAGTTGAAAATTGACAGCACGAAGTTAATTTTTGATACAATGAAGACACATTTCCTAATTAAATATATAAAAAGTGTACATATCAACATGAAAAAGTGAAGTGCCCACATTTTGCAGCATTCAAATCTGTGTTGATTTAAAAGAAAACATTTCTAGATAGTCGAACCTAAATACATTAAATAGGTTTGGATTGAAGAAAACGTATATTTACATAAGACCCTCTATTGTCGCTTCATGAAAATAAATGACTTAGCATTTTCTCTAAGACAAGAGCGTCTATTCCTTCGGGATTGCCATGACAACGTGTATACTGCGAAAATGGTAATGTAATCATATCTATCGGAAGTTGTTTCAAATTAATTACAGAAATAATTGTTTGCATTGTGTTAAAGTTTGATTTACACATTTGTCAAAGCGGCAACGCCTGGCAATACTTTCCCCTCGAGCAACTCTAAACTTGCACCTCCTCCAGTACTAATGTGACTGACCTTGTTACCCAGACCAGCCTGATTAATTGCGGCGACACTATCTCCTCCACCCACAATCGTCACGGCACCACGATTAGAAGTTGCATTCGCCAGCATCTCAGCAATAGCAACTGTTCCTTTTGCAAATTCTGGAATCTCAAAAACTCCCATTGGCCCATTCCAGACGATCGTATTAGATATATCTAATTCTTTCTTGAATAAATCTATGGTACTAGGACCAACGTCAAGGCCCATCCAACCGTCTTCTATTTTATTCGCATCGACGAGTTTTGTTCGTGCACCGGCCTTAAACTCATCGGCAAGCACTATATCAATTGGCAACACAATCTTGTCTTCTGCCTTATCCAACAAAGACTTCGCAAGATCCACAATGTCGTCCTCCACCAATGACGACCCGACATCATAACCAAGCGCCTTGTAAAAAGTGAAAATCATCCCTCCTCCTACTAGTACCTTATCACATTTTTGAAGCAAACTCTCAATAACTGGAATCTTCGTGGACACTTTTGCGCCACCTACAATCGCAGTAAGAGGTCTATTCGGTTCATCCACAGCTCCTTGAAGATACTTAAGTTCCTTATCCAACAAATATCCTGCCGCACTGTACTTCATATGATTGGTTACTCCTGCCGTGGAAGAATGAGCCCTATGAGCAGTTCCAAAAGCATCCATGACAAAATAATCTGCCAACTTCCCCAACCCAGCTGACAATTCGGGACAATTTTTCGTTTCTCCAGCATAAAACCGAGTATTCTCCAATAACATAACCTGCCCACCATCACTACTCAATGCCGCAGCACTTGCTTCTACCTCAGTGCCAATGCAGTCATCCACTTTTTTTACAGAAGTGTGAAGTATCGACTCTAACGGTTTCACAACCGGATTCAAACGACCATTTTTCCCTTTCTCGATAATCTCACCCTTTGGACGCCCAAAATGAGAGCATAGAATAACATTCGCTTTACATTCTTCTAAAAGAAACTTCGCCGTCGGAGCAATCGCACGCAATCTAGTATCATCCGTAACTGTCACATCATCTTCTTTACTAAGAGGCACGTTCAGATCCACTCGCATCAGAACATTTTGACCTTTCAAGTTCACCAAATCAGCAAGTCCTTCGACGTTCAGCTTTTGTTGCGACGTCGCTGCAGTTCTGTGCAAACAGCGACGAGCTATCGACGTGGTAATGGTGGATGAGGAAGAAGCTGTACGGAGGAGGCAGCGTTGCATCATTGTTAGTATTTTTGTTATGAATTTTCAAATATGTAAAAACTTGTAAAATTTCAATTTAAGTCCTTTGATGGATCGAACTGACGTAGCTCGATGAATGGCGGTGAAGGGCGAAGAAGAAACAGAAAAAGGAGAATCTCTAAGTTCGAAAGTTCTCTTATTATGAATCCGTTTTCTTTCACGTGCAGAGTGCAGGGTGCGGGTGCAGGCCAGTGAAACATGAAATATAGGAACTTTGGATTAATAGATAGGAGCGCTCCTATTTGACTACCTGAAAATGCTGTTAAATCATAGCCACGTAACCCGTAGATAAATATCTAATTCTTCAGCTAAAATAACTATCAGAACCCGTACCCCTTAATTTCAGCCAATATTTGCACTTTTTTGAATTTCAAGCCAATTTAGTCCAAAATATTTTTTGATTGTATGATTGCTAACTATTGTGAACAGAACTGGATACTGAAGTGCATGTATTAACGTAAATAACAATCTCTGCATCATTTTCAAGTAAAGAGGCGAAATTATTAATATTACTGAGGAAGAACTTAGAAATGTCAAGAAAAGTTTTTGGAGGATGTCAGTGTCGGAGTGTCGTTGCCCTCTTACAGGAGACGAATCGTTACGATGTCGTAAAAAGGGAGAACAAAAAATCATCATTACGGACTAACATCGGGCACGCTTTGGTAAATTTATTGACCGTAGGGTGAAGCCTCGTGATATTTACCCGTACTCAGAGGGAGAGGAAAGAAGTAAACAAAATAGTGAGGGTATTTTCCACGAATAATTCTCTATATTTGCTGTACATCCTGCAACAGCACAAATGAAGTTTTAAATAGCTGTCGCACATTTCACTTTATATTTCGTCATACTTAATGCTCGAAAAATTTAGTAGGCGCTTGTTAGAAGATGCGCTTACGATATCTCTGACAGTTGCTTCTTTTTGCGATTTCACAACGATTCGTCTCCTGTGAGAGGGCAGCGACGATGACGTCCTGCAAAAACTTATCTAAACGAAAACTTGTTCTCAGACGACGGATCATCGTGTAGCGGATGGACAAGAAGTCGGATGATGGGAAAAAGTGAGGACTTGGATCTTTTGTCCATCCAATGCAGAAAGATCTGCAACATGTGGCAGATGCGCGAACATCTGTCATGTGTGACGACGACGTAAGGCTATGTACTAGAGTATGACTAAAATAGTCTTATGTGGAATATTCTAGTACTAGAGTAGGCTTACGTGTATGTTTACGTCTATCACCCCTCCATGCTCGGATATGGGAGTGATATGTGTCACGTGTTACGTGTGTCCGAGTAAACACAACAATCCATGGTATG
>Ga0209092_10005457_pt1 | contig 10298 bp, 4 predicted proteins | sample FraStrMetagenome_FD_187446 | JGI IMG/M metagenome (GOLD analysis project Ga0209092, IMG submission 187446) | Marine eukaryotic phytoplankton communities from Arctic Ocean - Fram Strait ARC3M Metagenome (SPAdes) (version 2) | ecosystem: Environmental > Aquatic > Marine > Oceanic | place: Fram... | reverse complement strand
AAACACCATTTCACCCTATTAGGGACGATTTTTATTCAAAGCTGGATATATTTCAATGTTCATGAATGTTACCATGTTATTCGTCCATCAACATACTCAATTTGTGTAGAATCCTACCTTAAAAAAAATACTGAATTTTATGGGTATTCAGTAATATAACCATTTCATGGAAGGGGCATTGCACCCGCCCTGGTCAGGGGGGCCCACAGCCGATTTATTATATTCAAGCTGGCATCTGCAGCAGTTTATACTTTACGGTAGGAGATGAATCTATACCTTGATTGTTCTTGTACCGTACTCTTGAAACAAAAAATCGTAAACTGAAGAACAACCCCTCTCCATGGGATTTTAGCGTCTTTTGCAGATATTCGACCGAGAACATATCCGTTTCCCAAGTTTCACATATCGTTGGTTTCCTTTCTTTCCGGATCCACATCGTGTGCAATTTCATCTTCTATCGCTATTCTAGCCTCCTTTTAGATCAAGTTAAGCTAAAAACGAGCTTGACTAGCCAATTTCCGCGGATACCAGCTTTTTTCAACAAGTTTTAGCCCTATTTCGACATTGAATAGCACTAAATTCATCTATATTTCGTGAGCTAAAAGAATCGCAGCTTTATTTCAAGTTCTGAATTAGAGGTCCTTACGTCGGAATCGCAAATTTCGCCATTTTCAGCTGCCAATCAGGAAGGAACAAGACTGGGAACGTATTTTCGCCGTTTGTATCTAGACCATCAGTCGGTTTGAAAATTTCAAACCAAGATTGGTGCCTAAGTATTCTGAACCAAGTCCGCACCTATCAACGATTTCCCAAGATTCGAATTTTAAAAATCATCATTTAGAGAAAAATTTCCTGACAACGGTCAACCAATTGTACCGTTAAAATACATTATCGGAACGGGATTCAAATCAAAATCACAATTCTTGACGTCACTTAAAAATCTCTTCCCTGTCACTTCAAAACTTGATCCCGCATAAGATATCCAATATTCCAAAAAGTGTTCCCGTGACAAGAGCTTCCTACAGATAATTTTAATGAGGAACTTAGCACCAAAAATCTTATTCTTTCTAAACGACACTCAGCTGAATTCACTACGTAGGGACATTAGAGCCTTCATTCAAGGTGAAATTTTCCTTCAAGATCAATATCAAACGTCCGATAATTTGACCACTACGGATTTCATAAAATATTTTAATTCGAAGTGGGTGGGTACCTTGCTTCGACTCAGAATTGCGCATCCAGAGATACACGACTTCTTTAGATACTCCGAGCATCTTTTAGATTTCGACGAGCAACCTTCATCACGCGAAGAAGCCATCCAGATCTCCAATCACCAACTTTCCGAACTCAACTTAACCAGAGACATCGCGTTTTTGGTGTTCCAGATATTGGAATCCTCTATTTCAACCGAAGAATTTTCCAATCACAACGACATTAGTCGGGAAATAGCATTACATTTAATCGCATTAGCGGAAGATAATATTGTGGTACAACGATTTATAAGATCCGCAAATATCTAGAACGGTTAAAAGTCTACTATTTCGACGAAACTTCATTACAAACGAATAAGAAGAATATAATGTCATCCAATCTAGACAGAGATTATTACAAGCATCTTTTTACGCCCGAATCAGAAAGCGATGAAAGTTCCTCCTCTTGCAGCCACAGTCAAATATCGAGCGGAGACCTATGTGAATACGATCTTTTTTCGGATTTTATCGCACAAGAAGGAAACAATATCTTAGAAAGCTCAGTCAATTATCAATGGCCAGAATGCTTTCACTCTCTCACAGGAAGTGATCCATCTCAAATACAAAAATGGTTGGAAGAAGATGATTTGGAACTCAGCGAGCTGGATTTCGATTTTGAAGATTCAACGACCCCTTCGCAGACGAAATGCGACAAAAATCCTCCACTTTCTCAATCCCTTATAGAGGAAGAAGACAATTTTCCTCCAACAATGCTTCAATTTCTCCAAGAGGATGATGTACTGGATTTACTAGGTCAAAAGGAACAACAAACACCAAATGTTCCAAAAACAACAACAAATAAACCCCTCACAGCTGATAAAATTGGTTGTTATAATATCCAAAATAAGTTCGACCACAATACAGCGGCAGAACTATTCATACGGGAAGACATGACCTTTCTAGCCTTACAAGAACCGTACGCAGGCAACTATTCAGAAAATGCTTCTTGGGAATCCTTCCAACAATTAGAACTACAAAATGCGCGTATCTCAAGCTTCATCACGCAACACCAAATCATACTATTTGACAATTGGAAATGGGGCGGAAAAACCATGGAACAATTCGAAAGCTTCGCACATGGAAGGGTAACCAGTATCGCCTTCGACTTAGGCAATGAGCAGAAGATTGGCATTATAAGTGTATATGCATCAACAGTAGAAGCTTTACAAGAAGCACAGTATGAAACAGAAGGAAAAACAAATATTATATCATCCGCGGAAATCATCGATAAAATCAAAACGAGATGGAATAGAAAATACAAGGACAATATATGTATCATTATAATGGGCGATTTTCAGGAAACAATGACCCAAACCGATAGAGATAATCTCGGGGCATGCAGATATGCTACTCCCAGGAATGGAATCATCAACCTGATACAAGATTCTCGTAAATCCATCATTCGAGACTCCCACCCAAATCAGGATTATATTACCAGAATCGGCAAAGAAGGTGGGAGAGGAATCGACCATATCATGACTCCCATTCATCCGAAATTTAAAAACTGGTTCCCCGAGGCTCAAATCCATAGGTTCTTAGGCCAAACATATTTCCCATCCGACCATTCACTTTTAATTTGCCATTTTAATAGGCAAGGACCCAACAATAATGAAAATGGAACCGAGAAAAGAAAGTTTGACTATAAGCAGATATCCAGAATCAAATTAACCAGATCTGGTCCCAATAAAGATTTTCTCCAGTTAGATGGAAATCAATTCAAAAACTGCAAAAAATTCGAAGAACAAAAAGAATTATATCAGAAGATACAAAAACTAACAGGCGATAACTCCGATACCACAAATTACCTTTTGGATGATATCAAACGCAGAACCAAAGGTCTTTTCAAACAGTTGTGGTACGCTGGGTTATGTCAAGAAGTAAACGGTCAAGAAAATAAACTGATTCGAATTTCCGAAGAACATGCGGTCGAAATTGCACATATAACTCAGCGGTTCAACATAGCCATAAAAGATGTCATGCAATCGTTATCACTAACAAATGATGTGGAAGAAGGGGATAGAGCAGGAAACGTTAGGGGAAAACTTAGGAAGAGGGAGGGCTTCAAACGTTTTAGCAATCTCCCGATAGCAATGAAACTAAGATACCTGAGACTTCAACTAACGAGAAAGGCCCGACTCATTATTCATGACATTCTATGGTTGAAAGAATACGAAATTCATCTCAAACATAATCGCAACCCTAGCAACTGGTCCGAATTCGTACAAATATTGATAATTTTGAATAATACATCTGATCTGGAACGAAAAGCAAAAATCTTAGTTGATGCTGCACTTGAAGAAGCAATTGAAAGAGAAAGTCATGTAGAAACAATCCATTGCATGAAGAAGGGACCAAAGCATCCAGACATTCCAGATGACGGGGAAAAAGCACCGTTACCAAACGTCCCGGATATTTTTATTGAGAAAATAAACAAATGGCTTCAAGAAGCAAAATGCAAACAATTATTCGGTATATCACATAGTTCTGATCAATTCCGGAAAATTTCAGATTGCGTATCAAGTTGGAAAACATTCTCTTCAGGGATAGATATAGAATGCGAACGAATGGAAGACCAGCAGTTCAGAGAGAGTTCGAGCATCGAGTTGAATAAAGCCCAAACCGAAATTAAAAAATTAATCGGAAAAACTAGCCAACTCCAATATTTCTACAAAAAATCCACTCTACAATTCTTTTTGGATACCAATAAAATTTGCGATTTCACGAGGAAAATGCTACCTAAAAGTAGAACAGCCCCTTCTACCCATACAAGATTATGGGATGATTCCATCGGAGATTTTAGAAATTGTATCAACGAAGAGGAGGAATTAATCGCGACGAAAAACCATCACGGACACTGGATGGGTAATTCTCGCGCCAAAGAAGTATGCGCATTTGCGAGAGTAAGAAGCGAAGGAAGGTTGGGTTACAGGGGTGTAGATCTATTTCCTGAAAGAGTGATCACAGAAAAGGATATTAGCAGCTTAGTACATAGCGGAGACAAATTACCAAAAAAATTAAAGACAGCATTTGTAAAGGCACATGGAAATCACATTAGACAACTTTTTCAACCACCAAAAGAGGATTGCAAGGAATTATTTTATCCTTTTTATCTCAGAGACAAATTGGGAAAAATGAATGAAGATGAGACCATAGGAGACTGCTTTTGGAATGCAATTTCCTCCATCCCCACCAAAGCACGACATGACGGTTTCCAATTAGCCGTTCTAGGCAGATTCGGTAGAAGATGGCAACTCCAACTCCTCGCTATAGCCAAATTAATCTTAATCATGAGATACGTACCCCATAGTCTCAAGAAAATGGCTAGGTATCCCATACCTAAGCCTGGTAAAGTAAATGAGTATCGACCTATTTCACTTTGTAATGACTTATATTGTTTTCTTAACGGAATTATTACTAAATATACTAGCGCTGGTATTGAAAAAGCAAAAATCCTACACGACGGCATTGTGGCCTACAGGAGGGGACGCGGTTGTCATTCGCTTGTTACCATAGAACAATGCTTTCGGGAAGACTGTGTGGCGGGCGGATGGCCAGCGGTTCAACTCGACGAAGACGAGGAAAAGTTCTTTGACCGGGTCCCGGTGGCAATTTTGTTAGCAGCAATGAGAGTCAACGGCTTTCCCCTACAAGGGTATCTAGAATTTAAGGCAAGCGCAATGGGGGCGAAGGACGTAGAGATAATAACCTGCAAGGGAGTGACGTATGCCAAGTTCATATGCGGGCTGGAACAGGGAAACCCGGACAGTCCAACGGTGGCGAACTTAGTAATTAAGTTCAAACATGACGCATGGAGTTACATTTCAGACGAGATCAGAAAGATTTTCCAATCACAGAATGACAGTCACGATGGTAAATACGTATTCAATTCGGTGGATCCCGTGGATGGAGAAGTAATGATTTGTAAGATAGGCTATTGTGACGACAACACAAAATTCATACGAGTACGAAACGAGAATGATTTAATTAAATTGGTGACCTACTATTTACAATTAGCAGGTGACTTAAGCATGGTCACCAAAATTGGACGCAAGGGATCCAAATGCGATATACAATTCTTCAACATTTCTGCAGAAATGACGATGAAATTAAAAAAGTGCATATCAGTAGCATGGAGCTTCATAAATGATTCCCCGGTGGAAGAATCTGTACCTTTCAGAGTTCACCTAAACACAACTGAATTGACCAAACTCAAAAATATGATTAAATATGACGATCTAGACCTTGTTGAAAAAATAAAATGGGATAAAATCATCGATTCTGACGCACACAAACATCTAGGTTTAATCGGAAAAATGTCAGGATGCACGGCCGAGACCTCCACCTACTTTCTACAGAAAATGAGAAATAGATTAGCACAACTCAATATTAGATCAATGGATGTAGAATCACAAAGAAAGTGTATCAATATGCTAGTTAACACCATCCATAGTTACATACCACTACAAGCAAATCATCTAAGCCAAGATTTATTCCAATTTGACAATTTGATTGCACAAACTATCCGAAAAACAAATGGTATATCTGCATCAGATTCCAAACATCGCATATTTATACCAGAAAATAAAGGGGGATTGGGCATTTCTTCGGCAATGGAAATAGACGTTATATCGGTAGCTAGAGAGCTGGAGATCGTCAGCAACAGTTGCGCTTTAGACTCATTTGCATTTCGCACTCGAGTCCAGGATGCCAAAAATCCACATGCAAGAATCAATGACGAGAACCACGAGAAATTCTTTAATCACGCAAAGGAAGCCATCTTGAAACTTGCCCGATACGGAATACATTTCAGAGACAGGCAGGACGGTCTGGTCAATGATATTATCGCATATTTTAGCCATGATTTAAATCTCATATCAATAGGACATAAGGATTATTCCAATGGAAATAACCATAGCATAGGGTTTGGAAATCAAAAACAGAGGACCATAGCATTCGGAGGTCCAATGCATGAGGCGGCGCTAATATTAAAGAATAATGGATGGAAAATATCAAAAGAAATGAAAGGATTAGACAATAAAAGTCCAATTAAATTCGACACAATGATAGAGAAACTCCCTACTATAAAAAATATCAAAATCCGCGATATAGAGAAGCTATTTACATGCTGGGAATGGACAAACTCGGATACCAACCCATCATTTTTTACTCCAACAGCGGCAACAAAATGGGATAAAATAAATCTCAATCTTCGTTCCGATGAAACATTCAAATCGATAAACTGGGACTCTCCAGACAGTCATCTCATGCAGCTCGCACAAAGACGTCTTCTCATGATACAATCAAAAAACTTCTTATTCAACTCATCAACAGGATTAGTATATTCACAACCTTATCACCGATTCAGTCATATTTTCAATTTCATTTTCCGTAGTAAAAGTCCTTGCATCATTGCCACAGATGGCGCACTCAAAGAATCTTCATCAGCACAGAATTTGACAAAAACATCATCAGCTTTCATCCTTTGCACATTGGATATACGAGATAATGAAACGTTAGAATCACAGGAATGGGTTCATCGTCCAGTCATACCCTTGTATTCAAGGTGCGCACTTCTCCCACATATTATGGGCATTGCCGAAACCGACATATCCTCTGCAGAATGCCATGCCTTTTTGTTAGCGGAACATTGTTTCCCCACCTTCCTGCCTCGTATCACCATTACCGACAGTGAAGCCGTTCATGACCAGGTTATCCATGCTCGTAACATGCACGCATTTGACATTGATAGATTAATGATTAGATCTACCATAGGCAGGAGGTATAGGCAAATCTATCATGGGAAATCTTGCAACAGTAATTAACAGAGCAACCATCAATTCATCAATTACGGATACTTACGGAGATTACCTACATTTGAAGATAATTGCAGAAGACCTAAAAGAAAGAAATAAGAAATTTTTGGAAATAGCCCAATCCTGGGTGAGAACAGACTTATCATCCAATCCTTCCGGACAACACATCAACGGAAGTTGGAGAAAAGACTATCATGATAATGATTCTACTAGAGGCATCCTCAAAGTTAACTCCCACCAACTAGATGAAACAGGATCGCACATCAGCACCAAACGTCGATATCCTTCACTCATACCCAACCTCAGTTTACTGAGTGCCAATCACCTAGCAGATAAGATAGCAGATATTCCAACACATAATACACCTCAAACCATTAATGAACAGGATGTATCAATCTACAACCCTCCCTCTCCTTTACGTTTCTTTTTTACAATAGATGGCAAAACAGTGGACAAGCATATTAGCGACATCTTACCAATAAGGTTTACGATGGAAAAAGTTAAACGTCTAAAAACAAAAAAAACGCAAGGCTTACTATGGAGACTATACGACCACGTCACAATGTCATGGAAGGACATGCAATTCCACAAGGGAGTACATAGGTCGCTTCTCGGTCTCAGCCGAACCCACACTAGAAGCCTCTATAAAAGTACCACCTATAGAGAAGGGATACTCAGGGAATACTTGGATACGTTAGAATGCGAGGTACGAACTAAGGAAATACGGAACCTCAACCAACGAAAATTGATCGACACACTCAGCGGATGCAAATGGTGCAACCAGAATTCTAGTACCGCAACGGAAAAGGGTAATCGAATGCATGCTCTATTATCATGCAATCACGTTGATATACAAGGCTATAGGAACAATCTCCGAACAAGCATCCAATCAGAAATCCAAAACTTAATGGAAATCATCATTACATATACATCAGAAAAAGGAGCTATCAAATTTCTTAAAAATATTGAAGAAACTTTCATTTCCCTGCAAGAGAATCAATGCGGCCGTCTTCGTAGAATACCAAGAGCGAACAACAAATCATACGCAACCATGAAGGATCTTTTAAGAAAATACGATGAGCAAGATATTTTAAAATGTATACAAAATAACATCGGAACATTTAGTCTAGAAGTATTTGGAATCATCCCACAAAATACCAATGCATACAGAGACGACGCAAATATAGGAGTAGTAGACGGACCCTGGTTGGGACTTATCCCGATTAAGTTAGATGAGGCAGTTCACAATCACATCAAAATCATTCAACATGCAGTCAACCATTTAGCATCAAAACAGGAGATCACAGATACGATTAAAGACAAATGGGGATTAATTAAAGGGTTAATACTAGGATTAGCAGCTGGAGTACACAAGATCATCGGTAATACGAGTCATGAAATCGAAAAAGGATTGAAGAGGAAATATGAACTGGATCTATTCACTATTGCAGCAAATATGAAAAAAACAAGAAAGTCCATTCAACCAAAGAAAACGAATACAATACAAACACCATTGTGTTTAAACTGCACCCCGCAATCATCACGAACCACAACCCAAGCAACCCAATTACACAAATGCTCGGGAATAACATGTAACAATAACCGCCCAAATTGGAAAATATTCCAAGCGTTTCATCCAAATCAAATATCCATCAAAAAGAAACACTGCCTCCGATGCACACGACAATCCTCCGCCATCAGATCTGCCTCAACAATTCTACACCATATGTTGTCTCATCCAAATAGCAAGCACGATCAAAAATTGTTAACAATTCTTAGGAAAGCGTCAATAACAAGACCAACCTATATTCAGCTTATGAATATGCTTCAACCCCACTTCACAACAGAGGCACAGAAATGTAAAGCAAAATACAAAAGCACAAGCAGCAGAATACTGGACACACATAAATCCATCTGCAGAGTTATCATACAAGCATTCCAACCATATCAGCACCCTACCAGTTACACCCACCAACAAATTCTAGAAGGAATGCAAAAGCACCTGGCGAATATCCTGTCGAACAGCGAAAAGAAATTAGAAACTCGAAAACGGAAAAGTGTATCATTGGAAATGAAAATCAATGAAATTTAGGACAAATCTCCCAACATCAATCAGCAGGATTGCAATAATCACAAACGCAGGAAAGTCTCGGAAATGGAAAGGTCAAATCAAGAAGCAGAAGGACACCACAATCAGAACAAACATTATATTCGAGAAGCATTACAAGAAGGAAATTTGATGTCCGCAATGGGCCTACGGCGGATAATCGAGGTACTACACAATAAGGAGCTTCAGAGTATATACTACGCCAACTCAGAAGCTGGATCCATTCTGGAAAACTGGTCGGCAACGCACGGCTGGGCAAGAGCAGCACGAATTTTCGGTTCCCATGAAGTGATACACAACCGACCAGATGGAACTTACCTTATTCCAGTCTTCATCGGTCCAACGAGCTACGGACATTGGGTGACGGTTATTATCGAAAAGCATGGACGATACAGAAAAGGACATATATTAGACTCGTTAGGAACAACAACGGCAGACAATCAAATAATACAAAAGATAGCAATACTCTTTGGAGGACAAAATACTTACTTCTCCTGGAATATCATTCCAACCCGGCTGCAATCAGAACTTGAGTGTGGACCACGAACAGCATTGGCGATTTTTACGGTGGCTACAAGCATTGCGACAGGAATTTCGGTCGAGGACAGTATTGCTTCAGCCTCACTGGTATCAATTCGGCAGGAGGATTACGATTCAAATATCGTTCGGGACACAATAGCTAATTTAGCGGGCCAGTACGAAAGCAGAATGTGGACCCATCCTGTCAGGACAATAGCACCTGAAACCCGCCCACGACCGACGGAAATCGTGGGTTATAAACGAAAAAAGCGCCGAAAGAGAAAGAGTGGAAACCCGAAAAAAAATGGAAGCACAATCGTTTTATCACACTAACGGATATTAATATGCCCCCATTCCAGTTTCCTTGATAGTTACACCTTCCTTTTCTCCTCCCTTACTTTTCTTTTTTTATTTTTTTATTTTTTTTATTTTTTTATTTTTTTTCAACGGTTCACATTCATTCATTGGGATTACGGGACAAAGTACATCGGGGTAAGTATACGGAGGACAGCCTAGGAACCCTAAAAATGTGCGTCATGCAATAGTTGAAAGGTACCCCTATTAGGTCAGGCAAGATTCCGCGCGGGGAGTGGTACATGGAATCTGTCA
>Ga0209092_10005453_pt1 | contig 10301 bp, 11 predicted proteins | sample FraStrMetagenome_FD_187446 | JGI IMG/M metagenome (GOLD analysis project Ga0209092, IMG submission 187446) | Marine eukaryotic phytoplankton communities from Arctic Ocean - Fram Strait ARC3M Metagenome (SPAdes) (version 2) | ecosystem: Environmental > Aquatic > Marine > Oceanic | place: Fram... | reverse complement strand
TCATCCATATGCATTGAGTAGCATCCAACAGCTGCCTGCCATCTGTGAATGGCAGCTCTGTTGGACATATGGAATAAGAGACCAGCTGTCATCTGTCTGGCCCACAAGTGTCAGCTGCCCTCGTCGTGGAAACCGTGTGGTTTCCAATATGTGTTCAATATGTCCTGTATGTTAAATTGTGAGATAGTTCAGTTTTAGTTTAGTCAAAATAAAATAAGCTCATAATTATCATCCTTTCAACTTTTGTATTAGTTTATCTAATCCATTATCCGTGCATAAGGCAAAAGACATTAACAAAAACATCATCTCATTTGGCCTTATTGAAAGGACTACAAAGACAGTTCGGCTGCCCCATCTGTCCTTCATTGTGAGGAAACCAGAGCCTTTAGGGACTGAATTTAAAAATTTGGTTGATGGAGTCACTGGTACAATGTTGTGGTTAGAAATCCAAGAAGGAAAGGAGAGGATAAAAAAGAAACAATTTCAAAATATGGGAAGTACTGCTGCTTGTGTGATGAGAGGTGTTAAGGCATGTGGAAGTACCTTTATGAACCTTCCCATTATTGAAACCAAAGAAAGAATTCATGAACCAAGATTGTTCTTTGGCGACAGTTAGTTTGGGTCTGTCAAAGCAGCTGTAGAGGTAGGAAAGACAGGGCATCACGCATATTTTATGGTGAAGACAGGCCACACAAAGAGTCCAAAAAAATGTCTTGAAGATAAGATGAAGGATTGCACAGGGGGTACATGGATAATAACGAGAGCCACTGTTGATGAAGTGGATTTGGTAAGTATTGGGTACAAGTACAATAAGAAGAAAGTTTCTACCTTTGTGATGATCAAGGGGGCAGGATCAACTAGACCAGGGGAACCATATATTGCAAGATTTCCGGATTCATTTGGCAATGTTTGTATTCGTCACATTGCCAGACCTGTCGTGATATCTCATTTTTTCAATGCTTCTAACAAAGTTGATTCGCACAATCAGAGTAGGAAATTTTCTTTCCGCCTTGAAAAGAAATAGGTCACAACAAATCCGCACTTTTGTCTTTGTCAAACTATGACCGGAATGGTAGTTATAGATGCATGAGAGCTGTTCAGGATTTGTGAATAGGGTTCCAGTTTCATCTCATGCTAATGTAACGATGCATCTTTTCCAAGGTGATGGGTGTAGCAGGGAAATAAAAAATTAGGAAATCATGAAGAGCACAAAACATCAGGTTGTTGGGTTAATCCGTTGGGGGGACAAGTTAGGGCGTTCAAGCAAATGTATAACTTTGTTAACACATGGAGAGGAAGAATGTTATTCTTGGGCTTATCTCCAAAACATATCAGGCAATCGTACAACACTGAACTTCTAAGCCAACTAAAATATAGGCTCTCTGTGTATATGTTCAGCAAACACCAGTGTGAAGAATTAATGAAAATGATAAATACTGTCATCTTGAACTCACACATTCTACATAAAAACTACCCCCGATCACTAATGCAAGCAAACAAGCAACACGGGGGCATATTAATTTCACATCTCTATGATGTAATGGGAATGGAAAAATCAAAATTTCTCCTCATGCATATGAGAAGAATTGATACAACAGCTAAACTGTTTACCACAGCTATGCAGAACTTGCAATTGGAATGTGGTACGGAGGAACTCTTATTCAACGTGGATTATGAAACATTTTCTAACTTCGCCAACGATGGATGTTTAAAAACCTTTGGGAATATTATGACAGCAGAGCTATTCAAGTGCATGAAGATTTGAGTGTGACGTATACAAAACCAAGAGAAGGTGATAATTTTTTAATGGATGTTTTATGTAAGCAAAATAGAGATATTACGCCACTACAACAAATGTAACAAATCAATAAAGTTTGTCAATATCTGGGACTTCTCACGTTGGCAGATGTAACGGATGTGAGGGGGCGCAGAATTCTCCAACAGGTAAAATATGGCAAATTGAAATGCAGACAAACAACATTTGACTTTGCCTCACAATCCCCGATGAAAGCTTGGCTCAAACTCTGGAGAGATAAAGCATGTCCAATTTTTGAAAGAGAAATAAGTGTAAACCCTTAGTAAAATGGATAGCTTCAACTCATCAGAAATGGAAATGGTCATATTTGTCTAAATATGACACCTTGCTCCATGACAATACGGAAACATACAAAAAGAGTGAAATAGTGTATGTCGAAAGCAATGCCTTGGAACAGGTATCCGACGCCAATTTTGACATATGTGTTGATGTGGAATTTTCGAAAAAGGGGAACCCATTCATTATTGGAACAGTATTACATACGGAAATGGCTATACAGGATTGATGTGATCATAACGAGGACTTCATCGCTGAAGACAATGAAAAGACAATAATTGAATACTTGAAACCTCGTCATATTTTTAATAAAGTGTTGGAAGATTATTTATGTGTGGCAGCGACTGATGGATCTAATAAAAATGATGAAGGAGCTTTAGCCTGGTGTTGTGCCAGTAAAAAGACTGGAGAAATCCTGGTTAGGGGCAGAGGAAGGGTGACGTGTGCAAAGATAGATTCAAGTTCACTTCGCCCTGAGCTAGTGGCGTTAGTCGATGTTGTACAATTCTAAAATAGGGAGAATGTAAAGATGAAATAAAATAGCACTATCAGTATCCATACGGATAGCGCTAATGCAATAGCAGGTATGAGACTTAGCTACTATCCTACTACAATAAATGTTTTTGAAAACATTATTGACATGAAAATAAAACTCAAGAATCTGTTGAGAAATTCACCATTTTGTATCGATTTGGTATTTGTGGAGGCACACCAAGACGAGGTAAAACCCTGGGAAGCGTTGGATATGCCGGCAAAATTGAATTGCTATGTTGATGAGTATGTAGGGGAAACCTATGCCGATGACGAACGTGGACTAAATATAGAAAATGTACATTTTTTCCCTGACCTTCGAATATTGTTATCCCTCCCATTTACGCGACCAACTGCAAATATTATGACCCAACTTACTTCATTATGTAACGGACACAAAGCAGAGTCACAATTGGCAAGATATTGGAAAATTAAGGAACAGTGGTTAGGGAATGTTGAATGGAATGGCCTACAGAAAGCAATACAAAGGAAGGGAAGGGAACAATAATAAAGGAATACAATGTAAGCTGATCCATAAGCAGTGGTCTACCATGAGTTTAACGAGTATGTGTCCCCTATGTGGTGAGGTGGAAGAATCATGGGAACATGTCTTCCAATGTGACAGCCCTGTGGCAAAAATTGCAAGACAAAGGCAAGTTAATACTCTATGATCGGCATTGGTCAAAAAGAAGACGCATCCAATACTCCCCAATAGAATCATTTCGGCTATTCGCAGTTCACAGTAAGACAAATAATTTTGACAAGAAGGAATACCAATTTGGGAAAGCTTTTCAAGACCAACAAAGATTATGTTATGAAAATATGTTTTGTGGGGTAGTAACTAAATATTTTGGAGATGTGCAAGACGAATATCACAAACAAATTGAAGCAAAGGAGGCGAGATTGAATAGACAGAAATGGTTTGTTATTTTATACGCTCACTACTTAAGTTCAGTCTTGAAATATGGCAAGCACGATGCGAATATGTGCATGAAGGCCAAAAAGTAACAGTTGATGCTCAAATTCGAAAAATGGCACAACAACTCCGATATGATGTCCTGAATAACCCATGGAAGTTACGACTTGAAAATAGGCATCTGTTGAAAAGAGATAGTACTTTCTTTTGTAAAAGTTCGGTTATAAATTTAAAATATTGGGTTGATAGAATTATCCTTGGAATTGATATTGCTCAAAACCATGAAGCAGCTACTACACAGAATATAACAAGATGGTTGTTAGGAGAAGGCGAAACTTATACAAAACAGGTGAAAATGAAAATTGGTATGGTTCAAAAGAAAACGATAAAATACATACAGAAGAAATTGGAGTTTATCAAATTATCATAATTATGTGAAGAAGAATAATGGGAAAATATTGACGTCATATGATATGAGAATGAATCTGAATTTGGATACGCATACGAGTGTCAAAGTATAAAGTCTACGTATCAGTGACATGCGAATAGCGAATGTCACGTATTTAAACTTAATTTAGCGCCAATATCACATTGGTGATTTATAAATATTAACGCACAATTATTATATCTTAACAACTAGAAGTGAATGTCTAGTTGATATAATCAACACTCTAATATTGTTTTCTATTTCCAATAGATTAACAGTCTCAGAGTTTCTGCAAGCCACGAGCTAACTACAATTGTTTTACCCAGACTAACTGGTCAATCGACTGAACAACCGAGCCAACCCAAGTATGTCTGTTTCCTTTAACAATGGTCCTGCTGAGACAGGGTTTCAACCAAATCCTACTGTGGATATCACGGTAGATGTATCCCCGCTAAATGCTCACCTACAAGTGGTGAGACGAAGAGCAAAGATGATCAGAAACCATCTAATCAAACTAACTTGGACTATGTTCTTACCATTATGGATATTCCTATCCCTACCCAACAAGTTCTGATTGTCAATGGAATTAACTCCATTGCCATCCTTCTAAAACTGGATGATAGTGATCTAGGTCTCCTCCAAACCAACAATGAGGAAGTTCTGATGGGACATACCAAGTCTATCAAAATGTTCAAACGCTGGTGCCTACAGACGAGTCTCAAAAAGAAACTCATTGATGTAGAGTGGATGGAAGAATTCTTTTCTGAAATTTGGGATGATTTTCTACTCAATGAAGCATCAACTGTAACAAGGTCCACCAAAAAAACAGTACCTTCCATGGTATCCGTATCTGAAGAGCCGAAAGCAGTTAGTAAAGATGATATCAATGTAAAAGTACACATCCGTTCTTATCCCACTTTCTCTGGAAAAAATAATGATTGGAAATCGTATAAACGCAAGTTTGAAGCGCTGGCCTCAATCCATGGATTCTCATTCATCATGAAGAAAGATTTCATTGTACCAGATAAAGGTGATGATGATGCTTATCATATCTATGACAAGCGTAGCTCATTCCTCCAATCTATCCTTGAGTACTCCCTAGCATCCGGAACCGCTTTGTCTAGAGTTACTAGATTCTCCAGTTCTGGAGATGGCCGAAATACATGGCTTAGTCTACGCACCTGGTTTGAAGGACAAGGAAGTCAGGAAGCTATTGCAAAGAAAGCACCTGAAACTATAACTTCTCATAAACTGACTGAGAATTCAAATGGTGGTACAGAAGCATTTATGGAGAAATTCGAAGGTGCATTGCAAGAGCTAGATGAAATTGGTAGATCATATGACATTGGTATGGCAAAAATTAATTTTTTAACAATGTTTTAGATCCAGCGTATTATGTGGTCAAGGACACCCTCGAGATGAATGAAGACAAGACATCTCACGATGCTCTTATCGAAATTCGCAAGAAATCCATTTCTGTTGAAGCTAAGAAGCTCTGATCTGATCACAAGATCAATAAGACTAAGAAGAATGAATCCGATAAGAAAACCAATACTCGTCAAAATAATAACATGAAGGTGTCAAACAAGAATTGGATTCCTCCTGAAAAATGGAAGAAAACGAGTCGTAATGAAAAAAAAGCTCATTATGATAAGGTTAAGACACGCCGAAATGCGAATAACAGCGACAATAATTCCTCTGGAACTGATAGTGGATTGCCTAAGCAATATTCATCTGCGAACAATGCAAGCCAGACTATGACAGTAAAAGAGAAAGAATTGTATGAACTATCACAGTCCAACGTCAACGTACTGCAATCTAATGCAGAGTCGCTAACTCCTCACCAAGTTCAATTTATGAACATGTTACGCTCTATTAACGTAATGAGGAGTATTGGTTATGCAAACATGACATCCGAAGGAATTGCAACATCCCGGAGGAACAACAAGATTAGTTGCCCATGCCTGCCAAGTGTTCAGAGTGGCAAGCTCAGAAACAAAGTCTACAATAAATTATCACAGGAGTTGACAAATGATGAAAACAATGCAAGCAGCACTGATGACAATGGACACTCATATTTACAATTGACATTGCGGAACAATAGAATGAGCAATAAATGGCGTACAACAAGATATGGGAAACTCACAAAGAAAACCGGGGAGAAATCAACTCCCGCCATTAAACCTAGTAATCGAAGGGTTCTCGGAAAAAATACAATTATCAAATTTTCAAAACTAAGAATGAAGTGAAGGGAGGTTCAGCAAGCGTGACGTCACGATTAGAGGTACAAAAGCGTATGGGTGTTACGAGAAGAGTATTAGTCAATTTAAGAAAACAATTTAAAGACACTAAGGTCAAATACGGATCTTCTTAGAGTTCGCTAGACTCTTTGCAAATTAAATTGAAAGCAAGAAACATGTCAATGGACACCAATGAAATTGAGAAGGACGATAAATAATATACCTTACCCCAAGAAAAGAAAGCTCAACAAGTGGAAGTTGCTCCTCTGACACAAGTTGGAGCGAGAATTTAAGTAATGAAGAAGAGGAAGAAGTTGAGCATCAGCTTGGAGAAAAACGCTCGTTTAAACCATTTATCCCGGGGCGAAAAGCAACTGTATGGACGCCACAAGATACAAAGATGTGCAAGAAGATCACGTGCATCTGTTGGAATGTGATCATCCATAAGCACAGGATATCTTCCGAGCTTCGATTGATGCACTCTCTAAGTGGCTGTACTCATAATATACGCCAGATGCATTAGTTTGGGGCATCTTAAACCTTATCACCGAATACAAGGTGCATGGTAGTATAAAGGTTGATGGACACATAGGAGCGTACGAGCCACCCATACAGGATCAACTCAGACTTGGGTGGAACCATTTTATGCAGGGTAGGTTAACTCAATCATTCACAAATCATATGCAAGAATATTACACGCAGCGTAAGGTAAAAAAGACAGGTTTGATGTGGACAGCGGGTCTTATATCTAAACTATGGCTACTCGTACATTGGCCCCAATGGGAGAATCGCAATGAATTTGTTCACTGCTTGAACATTGAAGTGTCTCAAACTTGTTGCAGGGAGGAGCTAGAGCACGCAGCCTACAAGGTCTACAGGTCTGAGAGATGCAATCAAATCTGTTGGTGAAAGACCAATATCTTATGGATGAACCATTAGAAACCATCCTCGCCTACTATGATGCACATCTTCAGGCATGGTATAATCAAATGGAAGTTGCCATTGTGGAACGTAATCGATTCTTTAACCCAGACAATATATCACATTCAGCACATCTCCGTAGCTGGATGCTTACAACAACGACAGCCCACACCAAAAAGGCTTCACGATATCGTCGTGTTGCACCATTTCTAAGAGCACTTTGTAAACGCTCTACCAAGTTTAAAAAGAACATATTGACTACCACACTCAAATAGAGTATAACAACAAGATTATCTTGAAAGTCGTGTCAAAGATGCCACGGGTCGCCCTATTTCTCCATAGGCGACCAGAACAAGTCCAATAGGGACAAATACTATTTAATTATAAATAACAAAAATATATTCCGTTGGAAATTAATTTGTATGTGTATAACGAGACCCAAAATATAATTTTCAACAAAATATAAAACTAAGATTCCTTTTTGAAAATATAATAACCCAATAATTTGATGACGTATGCGATAAAAAAAACCAATTCTGGGGAGGCATATAATCGGATCTCAATTTAATATTTCTTGTGCAAAAACTCCTTTACCAATATGTACCCCTACGTAGAAAATACATAAACCTTGCTTAAATCCGGTGGGTCTGGAAGTGGGTCCTAAAACAGATGTGTGATGGTGTCAAAACATCGAATGACCCTTTTGGCGTCGTATTATGAAAAAGTAAATCAATTTCTTTTCTACACTAAATGTCTGTAGGATCGATAGTGTCATAAAATATGAATGGGATACGTATGGGTTCAAACAAGAGTATTATGACCCAATTTAGTTCTTTGCTTGTTGGTGGCTGCAACTTTTACGATCTACAATTGCAAAGTTCTGAAATAAATATATGGGACATGGACATCACGATCCTCTGAAAATAGAAGCATAAGAATCAAATTCCTACATTGTGATGACCCAAAACAAAGAATCTATCATTTAAAAGTTCATTTTCCTTTGTTTCATAATATAATATAATATAATACGAATGATTCGACAACAAATTGATTATGCTGCATCCGTGTAAGTAAAGTCAAGTAAAATTAAGGACTGTGAATTTAGGCATGCCTCCAATCTTGAATCTCACAGTGGATTTGATTCCCATTTCTGAATTGAATTTGAATGAATTTGATCTTAGTACGACGGAGTATTTGAATGATTTGGGAATCTCAACATCTCCAAAAAGAGTCAAGCTTTTGGCGATGATTTATTTGGGGGTTTTATTTTGTTTGGGGATTCATGTCGAATGGAAACGACTAGAAAGCACTAGCAATATGATGGAATCCACGCCAACGTCTATCCTATTAAAAGAGACTGAAAATAATGATGATAATTTGAATATGATGAGCAAAGTAGGTACAGATCGAGTACACAACATTTTGACCTTGGGAGGATCGAATACTTGGGGCAGTAAGTTAGAAGAACGACGAGATGCCTTTCCTCACGTGTTAAACTATTTGAAACAGCACAAAGTCACCAATAGAGCCATTGAAGCCTCTGGTTCTTTTTATCCCAGTATTTGCATCGAGTCATTTTTGAAAAACAGTGATGATAATAATGATGATACAGAATACGACGTCATTCTAATGGAGTTTTCCATGAGTGGGTTTCACAACTTTGACATTTTAATCAAACGGTTGCAATATCGGTTTCCCAATGCTGTCTTTGTGTATGTGCATTTGTATTCTCTTCGTGCTGCCACGACACAAGAACCAGCTGGAAGTCTGATATGGAAGAACAAAGATTTGACATTGCCAGGCGTCGCAGTGCAGATTTTGTTTGATGAAATTGGAGGTTATGTGTATTCCTTACCATCACCCAGTGATCCCAACTCCATAAAGGATTTCTTCACTGAGGAGATGACGCATTTATCCGAAGTGGGTCATTTCCAAGTAGGAGAAGATCTGGCCAAGCTCCTGGAGAACGTTTATATTGGTACAAAAGAGGCACATGAATTCGATAATTTTGATCATCAGTGGGGATACGGTGATGAATGCAAGAACTGGTTTGTGAGCGGAAAATTGCCAAATGAGTTTAAATATCACAATGCCAAAATGAAGCATATAGACTACAAAGATCCTACAGATGCACCTAGGAAATCTAAATCTCGCAACGTGTTGGAATTTCACAATGCAAAGGCAAAGGCAAAGCCACATTCCCATTCCAAATCATCTGCAACTATCACCATGAGGCACCACTTGAATATAAAAGAACCCGTACCAGTCTTTTTTTCGTTTGTCGTTCCTGCCAATCAAAATATCAAGGTGGCCATCACAATGTCTGACGGTATCTCTGACAAAACAGTCGTGTTGGAATCCACGCCATCACCACATATGGTGGTGGAGATTCAAGAAGTGGGCCTTGCCAAACAGGGAAAAAACATTGTCCGTATTGAACTTTTAGAAGATACACAAAGCTTTCAATTGGTGGGAATTGCCTTCTATGGCTTTCGCTTTCATAGAGGTTTACCCATGAAACGCATGCACAACACCATTATTATCGATAATGCTGATGCTTCTCTTTAAACTAAAATGCATTCAATACATCTAATACATCTAATACATCTAATACATTCAATTCATGATACTATACTTTATGGATGACAATGACTTACAATGGCTTCTTTCGTACAATGACAGAAAATATAAAATAGTCGGCGATGGAATGTGCCAATATAGGGAGCCATAATCCTTGCCCATACTGCCACAACATCCCCATGACAAGTCCATAAACAAAAGTCAACGAGACACCTATCCAGCCAGATGGGATGCCATGATAATGCCATACTCCAAACGAAACTGCCTGAGCTATATTGGCATTCCAAAACGATAATTTACCAACGTGTTCAAATTCGAACAAGAAAAATCCTCGTGATAGCATTTCTTCACAAATGGCATTTGTCACAGCAAACCAAATTATTTTAACTTGTTCTCTCAATGTCAAAGCTCGTCCTATCGAATCCTTCACCATCTCGTTGACACCAACATGGTGATGGTGATTATTTGAATGAGAATATTGCCTTTGTTTCAACGACCACAATGACAAAATCTGGTTGGTCGCGACACTAATCATAATCACCAACACTACATTGCTCGCATTGGGAAGTGGACCAAGATCAAAGGCTGACAAAT